>Ga0209668_10000060_pt1 | contig 40528 bp, 33 predicted proteins | sample FrelakmetPLP11PL_FD_187150 | JGI IMG/M metagenome (GOLD analysis project Ga0209668, IMG submission 187150) | Freshwater lake sediment microbial communities from the University of Notre Dame, USA, for methane emissions studies - PLP11 PL (SPAdes)... | ecosystem: Environmental > Aquatic >...
GATGCTCGGCTCGAAGCAGGCCGGGGTTTCGCGCGTGATGTCGTTCTGCAGCTCATCGAGCGTGTAGCCGACGGCGAGCTTGGCGGCGAACTTGGCGATCGGGAAGCCGGTGGCCTTGGATGCCAGCGCGGAGGAGCGCGAGACGCGCGGGTTCATCTCGATCACGATCATGCGCCCGTCGCGCGGATTGATCGAGAACTGCACGTTGGAGCCGCCGCACTCGATGCCGATCTCGCGCAGGATGCGGATCGATGCATTGCGCATGCGCTGGTACTCGCGGTCGGTCAGCGTCTGGGCCGGCGCAACGGTGATCGAATCGCCCGTATGCACGCCCATCGGGTCGAAGTTCTCGATCGAGCAGATGATGACGACGTTGTCGGCGCGGTCGCGCATCACCTCCATCTCGTACTCCTTCCAGCCCGAGAGGCACTCCTCGATCAGGACTTCGGAGTTCATCGACGCCGCGAGGCCTCGCGAGACGATCGACTCGAACTCGTCGACGTTGTAGGCGATGCCTCCGCCCGTGCCGCCGAGCGTGAAGCCGGGGCGGATCACGGCGGGCAGGCCGATCTCCGCCAGCACGCGCCGCGCATCCTCCATGGTGTGTGCAACGCCCGAGCGCGCGCTCTCCATTCCGCAGGCCGTCATCGCGGCGCGGAACAGGTTGCGGTCCTCGGCCTTGCGGATGACTTCGGCCTTGGCACCGAGCATCTCGATGCCCAGCCGGTCGAGCACGCCCTTGTCGTGCAGCGCGAGGCCGGTGTTGAGGCCCGTCTGCCCGCCCAGCGTCGGCAGAATTGCGTCGGGGCGCTCCTTCTCGAGGATCTTGGTGACAGCTTCGACGGTGATCGGCTCGATGTAGACCGCGTCCGCGGTCTCCGGGTCCGTCATGATCGTCGCCGGGTTGGAGTTCACCAGGATGACCCGGTAGCCCTCCTCACGCAGAGCTTTGCACGCCTGCGTGCCGGAATAGTCGAATTCGCAGGCTTGGCCGATGACGATCGGCCCGCTGCCCAGGATCAGGATGGACTTGAGATCTTCGCGACGCGGCATCGGCGGCGAGGTCCTCGGAAGGCGGTTGCGGGGACGGGGGTAAACTGTCCAAGTAGAGCAAATTGCGAGGCGCGTGTCGATGCTGCGGCGCGCCGTCGAGGAGGCGCGAAGGAGTGCGCTTTTCGCGCGCGGGTGCTGCGCGCTTCAGGCTCCCAGAGCTTCCGCGAGCGTGAAGGGATCAGCCTCCACGCCGAACACGCACTTCCCTGCGGCCAGCGGCAGCACGAAGCGTGCGCCGCCGTGCACGCTCTTCTTGTCGAGTCGCATGGCGTCCGCCAGCGCGGCCGGAGGGAGCGGAGTCTGGTGGCGCTGCTGAAGCTCGGCAATCGAGGCGGGCATCCCGAAGCCGTGTAGGCACTCGCGAATGCGCTGCGGCAGGCTGGCATCCTCCAGACGCCCCAGTCGGCGCGAGAGGTCCAGCGCCAGACACAAGCCGACGCCCACCGCCACGCCGTGGGGAATCGTGCCGAAGCCGGCCACCTGCTCGATGGCGTGCGCGAAGGTGTGACCCAGGTTGAGCAGCGCGCGCTCGCCGCTCTCGCGCTCGTCGCGCTCGACTACGCCGGCCTTGTGACGGACGCAGTGCGCCACCACGGCCGCGAGGAACTCCGGATCGCGGTTGCGCAGCGCAGCGGAGCCCTCTTCCACGAGTTGCAGCAGTTCCCCGCCCGCCAGCACGGCGGTCTTGATGACTTCACCCAGCCCGGAGCGGAACTCCTGTTCATCGAGCGTCGCGAGCGTCTGCGTGTCGGCCAGCACCAGCGCGGGGGGGTGGAACGCGCCGGCCAGATTTTTGCCGGCGCGCAGGTTGATCGCGGTCTTTCCACCCACGGAGGAGTCCACCTGCGACAGCAGCGTCGTCGGGAGCATCACGCAGTCGATCCCGCGCATGTACAGCGCCGCCGCGAGGCCCCCGAGATCACCGACCACGCCGCCGCCGAGCGCCACGAGGCAGGAGCGGCGGTCCAGCTCGGCCTGCGCCAGGCGTTCGAGCAAGTGTTCGAGCTCGGCAAAGCTCTTGGATGGCTCACCCGGCTGGATCAGGTGCATCGTGTAGGACTGCGGCAGTCCGACGCGCGCCGCGTAGAGGGGCGCGACGTTCTCATCCGACACGAGCAGCTTGCGCGACCAGCGCACTGTGCGCGCCGCGGCATCCCGCAGCAGGCCCGGGCCGATGCGCACCTCATAGGGACGCGAACCGCCGACCGGAATCGTGATCGCGTCCATGGAGCTCAGGTGCGGGCGCCGAAGGCGCGCTTGTTGGATTCGATGGCGGCGGCACCGACCAGCGCCCGGAACAGCTTGTCCTGCACGGTGCCCTCCGGCGCCAGCTCCGGGTGCCACTGCACGGCGAGTGCGAACGGATGCGCTTCGCGCTCGATCGCTTCGATCAGGCCTTCGTGGTCGCGACCGCTGATCTTCCAGCGCGGGCCGACGCTGGCGAGCGCCTGATGGTGGCTCGACACCACATCCACCTCGCGCTCACCCATGACCCGCGCGATGCGCGATCCGGCCTCCAGCGCGACCTTGTGCAGCACCTTTCTGCGGTGCTCCTGACAGCCGGGGCGGTCCTCCGGCAGATGCTGGAAGATGCGACCGCCCTCCGCGAGGCCCAGCAGCTGCATGCCGTAGCAGATGCCGAGCACCGGCAGTCCGCGCTCGAGCGCGGCGCGTGCCAGCAGGAAATCCCAGTCCTGCTTCTCCGCCGGCACGGGCACGGCCTCGGGATGCGTCGGTCCCAGACCCAGCCGGGCCGTGTCGAAGTCATCACCTCCCGAAAGCACCAGACCATCGAGATGCGCGAGCATGCGCGCGATGTCGCCCGGGCCGCCCACGGGCGTCAGCGCGACGGGCACGCCGCCGGCCTTGAGCACGGCGTTGGCGTAGCGGTTGGCCAGATGCAGCTTGGGCTCGGTGGTCTTGTCGAGCAGGCCATTGATGCCGATCAGCGGACGGTCGGGGTCTACCATGGGCCGGCGATCTTAGCAGGCACGCGAAAAAGGGCAGAATCTGCCAAGAGGATCCGGCGCCCTGTCGTTGACTGAGCCGGAACGAGTCCATGACACCCGCTTCCGACGGACAGTTGCTGCAGGCCTTCCGGGCCGGCGATCGAAGCGCCTTCGCGGCGCTGGTCGATCGTCATCAGGGAGTCTTGCTGCGGCATGCCCGCGCCATTCTCGGCGTGGGTCCGGATTGTGAAGCGGTGGTGCAGGAGGTGTTCCTGAAGCTGGCGCAGTCGCCGCCGCTCCTGCCGCCATCGACCGATGGCGACCCGCAGGCGCAGAGCGCGCACCTGCGTGCCTGGCTTCACACGGTCAACAGGAACGCATGCATGGACACCCAACGCAGCACTCGACGCCGATCGCTCCGCGAGGAGCAGGCCGCGAGTCCCGAAGCGCACGATGGCGGCATCGGCACTGTAGAGCAGGCCGACACGCGAGCTGCCGTGGAGCGCGAACTCGAACGCCTGCCGGTCGATCAGCGCGAAGTGCTCGTGCTGCGGCTGCTTGCGGATCGCTCCTACAAGGAGATCGCCGAGATCACCGGGCGCAGAATCGGAACGGTGGGTTGGCTGGTGAGTGAAGGGTTGCAGCAGTTGGGCGAGCGGCTCAAGCCGCAGTTGGAAGGCCGCAAGGCCGGAGGCAGGGCATGAACAGAATCGAACCGGAACTGCACGCACGCTTGTGTGCGTTGGCGCTGGGCGAGATGGATTCTGCCGAGCGGCTCGCGCTGGAGCAGCAGCTGGCGCAGAGCGCGGAGCTGCGCGAGGAATATGCGCGCCTGGAAGGCACGATTGCGCTCGTGCGCGAGCTGGAGGCGCCGCCGCAGCAGCTCTCGCCGTCTGCGCGCGAGGAACTCCAGCAGGCGCTGCCGAAGGCGCCGCTGAATGCGCCCACCCGACGCTGGTGGAACAGCAGCTGGACGCGTCTGGCGGCGGGCCTCACGATCGCGGTCGGGGGAGCGGCTCTGCTGGTTCGCCTGCAGGATTCCACCTACGGAACCAGGGTCGCCCGTCTCGAGATGGCGGCCCCGGCTTCCCCGAGTTCACCGGCACCGTCCACGGCGAGCGGTGCGCCGGTCATGGCGGGTGTCCCCGCTCCTGCCACTCATTCCCTCGACGCGTTGCCGAAACTGGCCGGGCTCGGCTACGTGAGCAGTTCCCGCGACTGGGATGCCACCGTGGCGGCCGGTGCTGCGCTGGCCCCCGATTCGCTTGCGGCCGGTGCCGAGGGGCAGTCCTTCGGCGCTGGATTCGGCGAGCTTTCCCAGGATGAACTCTCCGATCAGCAGAAGGATCTCTCGCTCCTGATGGGAGGGCTGCGCAGGCCCGGTGAGAGTCCGCGTGAGCTCTTCCTGCGCTTCTGGGGCGACAATCCCTTCGAGCAGACGGTGCTCGATCCGATTTCCACCTTCGCCGCGGATGTCGATACCGCCAGCTACACGCTCGCGCGACGTCTGTTGGTGGAAGGTCAGGTGCCGCCGCGCGAGCAGGTCCGCACGGAGGAGTTCATCAACTACTTCCCGGCCGATGTGCCGGCGCCGACAGGCGACACGCTGCGCATTGCCACCGATCTGACGCCCAGTCGCTTCGGATCCGGGGACGGCAAGCCGCGCTGGATGCTGCGTGTGGTGCTGCGCGGCCGCGAAATGCCTCAGCACGAGCGCAAGCCGCTGCGCTTGACCTTCGTGATCGACTGCTCCGGATCGATGGAGCGCGAGCAACGCATGGAGCTTGTCAAGGATGCATTGCGCATGCTGGTGTCTCAGCTTGATCCGCAGGATGCGGTTGCCATCGTCGCCTTCAGCGACTCGGCGCAGCAACTCGCCCCGATGACGCCTGTCATCAACAAGGCGCGCCTCGAGGCCGCGATCGACGCACTAGAGCCCAAGGGCTGGACTCATTCGGAAGCCGGACTGCGGCTGGGATACGCGACTGCGCTGGAGGGTCTGGACACGCGCGCCACGAATCGCGTGATCTTCCTCTCGGACGGGGTCGCCAATCGCGGCATCACCGATCCCGAGGAGCTCTCCAAGACCGTCCAGCCGATCCGGGAGCGCGGCATCCTGCTCAACACCTTCGGAGTGGGGATGACGAGCCACAACGATGCGCTTCTGGAGCAGCTCGCCGACAAGGGCGATGGACAGTGCCACTACATCGATGATCTGCGTGAAGCCCGGCGTGTGCTCGTGGAGCGCTTCATGGGCACGATGGAGACGATTGCACGCGATGTGAAGCTGCAGGTGGAGTTCGATCCGGCCCAGGTGGAGCGCTACCGGCTGCTCGGCTACGAAAACCGCGCCATCGCCGATGTCGACTTCCGCAATGACCGGGTGGATGCGGGGGAAATCGGCTCAGGGCACCAGGTCACGGCGCTGTACGAGATGGAGCGCACTTTCGCCGCCTCCGATCGTCCGCTCGCCACCGTACGCGCGCGCTGGAAGGATCCGGGTCGGCTGCCGGCCGGCGCGAGCGCGCCGGTGCGCGAAGTCGCGCAGCTGGTGAGCACGGGCTCGGCCGTGCCGTTCGAGACCAGTCCCGTCGGCTATCGCCGCGCAGTGCTGGTGGCGCAGTTCGCGGAGTTCCTGCGCCGCAGCGTGCATGCGCGCGGTGATTCCTTCGAGGAGCTGATGCGCGAGGCGGCGCGCATGGAGCAGGAGACTCCGCAGACGGAGTTCCTGGAGTTCGTGGCGTTGCTCGAGCGCACGCGCGATCTGCTCGCGCGCACGCTGCCGTCCTGCGATGAGCTCTGCGAGGCGCTGGAGGAACTCAAGCGCGGCCAGTACCGGCAGGCCGAGCTGGAGGCGCTGGGCGCGGGCCGCGATGGAACGCTCTTCGAGCAGGTGCAGCGCGAAAACAAGCTGCAGGAAGCAAAGGTCCGTGCGCTGCTGGAACGCCAGCGCGCCGCTCCGCGCTGATGCGGATTGCAAAGCGGAGGGACAGCGGGGCAGAATCGCCGCCCCGGTGCCGCCCCTTCGTTCCAAGCCCCGCTGGCTGATCCAGACGCTGATCGCGCTGTCATGCGTGCTGTTTGCGGCGGCGCTGGCGGTGCGCATGCTGACGCCCGGGCCTGCGCGGCGCGCCGAGGATCGCGAACTCGGTTCGGGGCCGCAGGTGATGGAGCCGATGCAGTTCCTCTCCCGCGGCGCGCGCCTGCGCGTGGCGGAGCTGGATCTGCATGTGCGCCCCGAGCTGCAGGCTGAATGGAACGCGGTGCGCTCGCAGCTGTTCGCGCTGCGGGGCTGTCCGCGCACGATTGATTGGCTGGATGGGGCCGATGGACAGCGCTGCGAGCGTCTGCTGCAGGCCCTGCGCGGCGGCAATCGCGCCGAAGCGCTCGCCGGTCTGACGCTGATCTTCCAGGTGGCGCGCGCATCTGCGTGGACGGCCGGACTGCGCGGCGATGCACGCAGCGCCGAGCGGCTCGGCGGACTGCTGCAGGAGTGGCTGCGCACCGAAGGCATCGCCGGAACGGAAGACCCTGTGCTGAGCCAGCCGACGCTCGCTGCCGTGCTGCTGTACGGCCGGGTGATGCGCGTGGCCTGGCGCGCACCGGTTCTGGGACATGTCGAAGCCGCGCAGCTGCGCGCACGGCAGTTCCTCGGCGAACTGTGCGGCGTCACGGGCCGCCGCACGGCCATCGGGTTGGCGCTGGAGCTGCGTTTCGCGCGCGCGATGCAGTGCTTCGCGGGTCAGGGTGCTGACGGGCAGGACGATGTGCTGCTCGGCTTTGATGAAGAGTGCGAGCTGTTGTTCCCCGGGCTGCGCGGAGGCTGCGAAGACGCATGAGCACCCACACGCATGTGCAGGTGATCGAAGAGGTTCGTCAGGCGCGCTGGCTGGTGGCGCTCAGCGCCGTGATGATCGGCTGCGGCGGATTTCTGCTCGGCGTGCAGATCGATGCTCAAGGCGGTGCCAGCGGCACCGGCCTGACCCCACTGGCGATGGGCGCGCTGGTGTCGCTGGCGGCCTGGTGGATGCGACGCCGGTCCGGTTCCGCGCTGCCGCGCGATGGAACGGGGCTTTTCGGTGCACTCGCCGCATATCTCGGCACGAGCTTCCTCGTCGCAGGCGTGCTGGTTCCCGGCGGACCGTGGATGTTCGCCGAGCTGCTGCTCCTGCTGGTACTGCTCGGCCGCGGAGCGCGCGATGTCACCCGTCCGGCATGGCTGTGGTGGTTCGTCGCCTTGCTGCTGTTCCGACTCTGGATCACCTGGCAGGGCAGCGTCCACCAGTGGCAGGTGCTCTCTGTGCCGATCCCGATTCTGTCCTGGATCCCGCTGGATTTCCTCGAGCCCGTGCAGAGCGTGTCGCTCGGCAGTTTCACGCCGGCGGAGCTCGCCTTTCCGCCGCTGGGACTCGATTTCCGGATGACGGTTGCCATCTGGAGCGCGGGATTTGCGCTCTGCGCCGGCGGCACATGGATGATTCAGCTCGCGCTGCGCGAGCATGAGAACGATCGCATCCACGAGCGCATTCACACGCTCCCGGCTCCCTTGGCGCAGCTCATCGAGCGCATACTGCCCGAGTCCGAGTGGGAGAGCCTCGGTCTGCACGGCCTTTCCGAGCGCGAACTGGTGCTGGCGATCGAACAGCGCGTGCGCGAGCGCGTCGATCGTCAGCGCAGCATCGTCGAGGAGTACCGCAGCCTGGAGCCGCTGCGCTGGACGAACCCGGGCGGTTTTCAGGGATCGGTGCAGGCGGCGCTGCATGCGCTGGAGGAAAAACAGGCGTGAGTCGGCAGAACATCGGCCCCGCACGCTGGGTGGCACTGGGTGCGTTCTCCTGCGGACTCGCGGTCGTGACGGGCGCTTTCGGCGCACACGGACTGGAGCGAGTCGTCGATGCGCAGGGTATGGCGTGGTGGAAGACCGCAGTGGAGTATCACTTCATCCATGCGCTCGCGCTGATCGCCTGCGGCCTGCACGCGGAACGGCGCGAGCTCGCGGGGTGGATACCGGGGCTGATGCTGGCGGGTTGGGTGCTTTTTTCCGGGACGCTGTATGCCATGGCTCTGGGAGCTCCGCGCTGGTTCGGCGCGATCACGCCTGTGGGCGGGACGCTGTGGATCGCGGCCTGGATCGGTCTGGGATGGTCGGCCTGGCGCTCGGCCCGCTCAGGATCCTGAAGCCCGGAAAAGCGCGCTTTTCTTTCAGATCGCCTCCGGCGACTCCCGATGGAAATCGGGATGTCTCCGCGAAATCTCCTGCTCGTACTGGGCGCGTCGATCGGCGCATCCGTTCTGTCCGGCTGCCAGAGCCCCCAGCGCGTCTGGACACCCGCGCAGCAAGCCGCGGCCAAGGCCGTGGTGAGCACCGATCTCGCGGGCACGATGAGCGCCTCGATCGAGGGCAAGCTCTGGATCAGCACCTTGCCGAGCGCCGCGGATCTCGCTGTCGCGCGCCAGCGCGGTGTGCAGGCGGTGATCGACCTGCGTCGTCCCGCTCAGCTGAAGGACGACCAGCTGGCGAGCGACTGCGTCGGACAGGCCCTCGGCTATGTGCATATGCGGCCGGAGGAAACCGAGCAGATCAGCGATGCGGTCGTCGACCGGGTGCTGGAGCGTCTTCAGGAGAGCGGGGGACAGTCCGTGCTCCTGGTCGGCGAGGACATCAGCTCCATGGCCGGCTTGCTCGCCATCCATCGCATCGTCCACGACAAGGTCAAGGTCAGCATCGCCATCGCTCAAGCGCAGATGTGCGGGCTCGAATCCGGCGCACCCGAGACCTTCGTGCGTCGACAGGCCGTGCGCCTGCGGAACCCGTTGGGTTCCGGGTCGTAGCGGGTTCGTAGCCGCGGGGCGGGCAATTCCCTATCCTCATGCGCTGGATCAGCGCATGAACACTCCCTCCGAAAAGCCGGCCAGCTACTGGGATTACATCCGCGTCGAAGACCTGCTGTCGCTGCAGGGTGGGCTTGATCGTGATGAATCCAAGCTGTGCAACGAAGAAGTGCTCTTCATCACGGTGCACCAGGTCTACGAGCTGTGGTTCAAGCTCGTGCTGCGCGAGCTGAAGCTGGCCCGCAATCTGTTCATGGCGCCCAAGGTCGCCGAGCAGGAACTCTCGGGAGCTGTGCGCAGCATCAAGCGGGCCACGACGGCATTGCGCATCTCCAACCAGCACTTCGAACTGATGGAGACGCTGCCGACGCGCGAATTCCTCGCCTTCCGCGACAAGCTGATTCCCGCCAGCGGATTCCAGAGCGCGCAGCTGCGCCAGATCGAGATCCTGTTCGGGCTGGAAGAGTCGGAACGCATTCCGCTGGGCGTGGAGTCGAGCTACCGCAACGCGCTGCGTTCGCATGACGGCTCGCAATCGCCCGCCCTGGCGCGCGTGGACGCGCAGTTGGCCGACAAGCCCACGCTCAAGGAGTCGATCGAGGATTGGCTCTTCCGCACGCCCATCGATGGCGTCGGTCCCGGGGACGCCGCTTCCGACGATCGGCTGAGGGCCTTCCTGACGCGCTTCCTGAACGCGCACTCCTGCGAGATCGACAGCATCGCGGAGCGTTCCTGCGGCATGGCGCGCAATGCGGAGGACAGGCAGCGCATCCGCGAGCGCTACGAGAAGGAGAAGCAGAGCGTACGCGAGTTCTTCGCGCCGGGAGCAGAGGATGGAGGCGTGCGCCGCGCGCGCATCCGCGCCGCGATGCTGTTCATCGAGACATATCGCGAATTGCCGCTGCTGGCATGGCCCCGCGAGGTGCTCGACGCGCTGGTCGAGCTGGAGCAGCTTTTTGTGATGTTCCGCCAGCGCCACGCCCGCATGGTCGAGCGCGTGATCGGCCGCCGGACGGGCACGGGCGGCAGCGCCGGTGTCGACTACCTCGACACTACCGCGCTGCGCTATCGCATCTTCCGCGACCTCTGGGCCATCCGCACGCTCCAGATCCGCCGCGAGGCCGCTCCGGCGCTCGAACATCCGGAGTTCTACGCCTTCCGCAACGGCTGAATCAGTCGAGGTGGCCGCGATCGGAGTCGCCCATCTCGACGGTGCCGGAGGGGAAGTACTCCTTCCAGCGCGTCGACACCTGGCGAGCCGTGTCGGGATCGCAGAACAGCTCCTCGGGATACCAGGGCTTCATGCGGGCATCGATCAGGATCGGTGCGTGGAACGAAGGGTGGTTCGCGACCAGCTCCACGCGCGCTGCGTGGATGTCCGAGGCCGGATTGAAGCGTGTGAATGTGGCCCACAGGAAGTTCATCGAGCTGCGCGCGTGGCGGTCGGCGTCATCCGACAGCACCAGAAGCGGCCAGTCCGCGAAGGCGGGATCCCTGACGATGGCCTCTGCGCATGTGCGGTCGTCGGCGAAGGACGGACCTTCGATCACGAGGCAGCCGGGTGAGAACACGCACACTTTGGTGACCGGCGAACGCGGTGTGCCGACGAACTCGCGCGGCAGCTCGCGCTTCTTCTCGCCGACGCCCAGCAGCACGCCTTTTCCGCCCTCGTTGATGCGCGGGCCGGCATAGTCGAGCGAGTCCATCGACAGGTTCGCGAACACGAACAGATCCGTGCGGAAGTCCGCCCGCTCCAGCACGCAGGTCAGTGTGGCCTTGAAGTCCCGCAGATCGACGGGCTGGTTGGTCAGCAGCAGGAACTTCGTCAGCGAGAGCTGGCCTTCGCCGAGGATCCGGAATGCGCTGGCCATCGCTTCGCGCTTGTAGCGCTCCGCCACGACCGCACCCGAGAGCGAGTGGTAACCGGTCTCGCCGTAGCTCCACAGGTCCTTGACCGCGGGCATCACCACCGGGAACAGCGGCGAAAGCATCTCCTGCAGGAAGTCTCCGATGTAGAAGTCCTCCTGGCGCGGCTTGCCGACCACCGTGGCGGGGAAGATCGCATCGCGCCGGTGCAGCAGCGCATCGAGCTTCATGTACGGATAGTCGTGGATTTCCGAGTAGTAGCCGTAGTGGTCGCCGAAGGGGCCTTCGGGGCGACGCGCGCGCGGCTGGATCCTGCCCACCAGCGCGAACTCGGCTTCCGCGACCAGCGGCAGCGGTGTCAGAGGCGTTTCCGTGAGCCGCACGCGCTCGCCCAGCATCAGGCTGGTGAGCAGCAGCTCGGGCACGTTCTCCGGCAGCGGCGCGATTGCTCCCATCATCAGCGCGGGCGGTCCGCCCAGATGGATCGCGACCGGCAGCGGGATGTTGTCGGCTTCGGCGGCTGCGAGGTGGAAGCCGCCGCCCTTGCCGATCTGCATGTGCACACCGACATGCTCGTCATCGAAGATCTGGATGCGATACATGCCCAGATTGGGGCCGTGTCCGTGCGGGTGTTCGGTGGCGACCAGCGGCAGCGTCAGGAAGCGACCGCCGTCGCGCGGCCAGCAATGCAGCGCCGGCAGGCGGGACAGCTTCGCGGGCACATCCGCGCGTTCCTTGAGCGGGCCTCCGCCGATGCGCTTCATCCCGACCTTCGCCAGAGCTGCGAAGAGTGAACGCTTCTGCCAGAGCTTCGACAGGCTCGGGGGCACCAGATCACGAGGCAGGTTCGCAGCCTCGCGGATCAGTTGCTGCGGACGAGAGCCGAACGCCATCTCCACGCGCTCGCGCGTGCCGAACAAGTTGGTGACGAGCGGGAAGTCCGCCCCCCGCACGCGGTGGAAGCACAAGGCCTTGCCACCCGCCGCGACGACTCTGCGATGGATTTCGGCGGCCTCGAGTCGGGCATCGACCGGCGCTTCCACGTCCACAACCAGATCCGCACGGCGCAGAGTGGCAAGGAACTCGCGCAGATCACGCGGAGCAGGCCGGGCGGTGTGGATGGAGGCCGCCAGCGCGGTCTTGGGGGAGTCCGCGGGCTTGGAGAAATCACTCACGGTGTACCTTTTCGCGGCAGCACGTGCTCAGGATGCGGATCACCGCTGACGGGAAGCAGCCTGCAGGCCGCGGCGTCCGCAGGGCATTGCAGCAGGACTCCCAGCGGGGTCAGATCGGCCGGCGTGCGCATGGATGTCTGGACAGTTCGGAAAAGTTCGCGGAGAATACCAAGCGACAGCGGGTATCCGGAATGATCCTGACCATCCTTCTCACGTGCCTGCCTGCAGGCGATGGCCCACTCGACAAGAGCTTTCAGGCGCGCGAGGCTGAACACCTGTGGAATCGGGCCGGCTTCGGTGCGCTGCCGGAGCAGATCGAGGCCAGCGTCACGGTCGGCCGCGAGGAGACCGTTCGTCGGCTGCTGAGCATCCCGGCGGACGAGCAGCCATTCTTCGTCGAGCGCTTTCTCGATGTCCCGCGCGAGCAGTACAAAGAGCGCAGCGAGGCGGAACGCAACCGCATGAACAACGCCGCGCGCGAGCGCGAGCGAAAGCAGCTGCAGGACTACACCGGTTGGTGGGTTGAGCGCATGCAGACCGCCGATTCGCCGCTGCGTGAGCGCATGGTGCTGTTCTGGCACGGCTACTTCACCAGCTCGGTGGAGGAGGTGCGCCGTGCCAACATGCTCATTCGGCAGAACCAGTTCTTCCGCGAGAACGCACTCGGAAACTTCCGCACGATTCTCAAGGGCATGCTGCGCGACCCGGCGCTGCTGACCTATCTCGACAACGACGCCAACCGCAAGGGGCGGCCGAATGAGAACCTCGCGCGCGAGCTGATGGAGCTGTTCACGCTGGGACTGGGCAACTACACCGAGAAGGATGTCAAGGAGGTTGCCCGCGCACTGACCGGACGCACGGTCGACGGGCAGGGTGACTACGCCTTCGACAAGGGTGCCCATGATGACGGCGCCAAGGAGATCCTCGGCCAGAAGGGCAAGTTCAACGGCGACGACGTCGCGCGCATCCTTCTGGAGCAGCCCGCGTGCTCGCGGCATGTCGCCCGCCGCCTGCTGCGCTGGTTTGAGTCGGTGGAGCCCGCGGAGGCGCGCGTCGAGGCGTACGCTCAGGTGCTGCGCGACGGTGACTGGGAGCTGCAGCCGTTCCTTGCCCGGCTCCTGAATGACCCGGCGTTCTATTCGGAGGATGTGGTGGGGGCGCGCGTGCTGAGCCCGATCGAGTACATGGTCGGGATCTCGCGCCGCACGGGCCAGCGCGTACCTTCGCCGCTCGTGGCCAGCGCGTCCTCCATGCTCGGCATGCGACTGTTCTCACCGCCCAACGTGAAGGGTTGGGAAGAAGGCACGGCCTGGATCACGACCTCGACTCTGATGCAGCGCGGCAATATCGCCGGCATGCTGCTCGGTGCGGTGCGTGTCGATGACGTGTTCGTCACCAGCGATGCGGACATGCAGGAGATGAGCGAGGGCGGCGCCGCGATGGCGCCTGCGAAGAAGGATCCGCCCAAGGGGGCCGCCGGCGCGGCCTTCACCGCGATGAAGCGCGTGGTGGATGCGGGATGGTCGCCGACGCTCAATTTCAGCGCGCGGATGACCCGGCAGGGATCGAAGACCGACGCGCAGATCGTCGACGCCATGCTCTCGGACCTGCTCGCCTGCGAAGCCCCGCAGGACACACGCGAGCGCATGCTTTCCTATCTGGCGGGGGAGCGCGTGATGCTCGGACTGCGCGACGGCGAATTCCTCAAGGGTGGCGCACCCGCGGAGCGCGTGCTGCGCCGCATGGCACACCTGATTCTGTCCCTGCCGGAGGCGCAACTGGGCTAGCGATGCAGCACCACTTTTCCATCGATCGTCGCGGGCTCCTGATCGCTTCCTTCGGCGCACTGGGCAGTCTGGCGCTGTCGCGCGCAGCGCGCGCGCAGGGGGCTGAGGCCCCGCCCGCGCATCCGCACAGGGATCCAGGCCTCAATCTGGTGCTGGTGCAGCTCTCGGGCGGCAATGACGGGCTCTCGATGGTCGTGCCGTGGGCCGATGATGCCTACAACAAGGCCCGCACCTCCACGCGCATCGGTGCCGGTGAAGTGCTCAAGCTCGATGACTACCGGGGATTGCATCCGGAGTTGAAGGGGCTGCGCTCGGCTTGGGATGCCGGTGCGCTCGCAATCGTGGAGGGCTGCAGCTATCCCAAGCCCAATCGCTCGCACTTTCAGTCCTATGAGATCTGGCACACGGCCTCGATGCGCGGTCGCGATGCGGGTGACGGCTGGATCGGCCGACTCTGCGCGGAGACCTGGCCGACGGGCGCAGTGCCCGAGCTGGTCGTGCACGTCGGCGCCAACGCGCCGTACTCGCTGCACTCCACGCGTCATCCCGCGGTGATCCTGCAGAACCCCAACGCCTACAAGTGGATCAGCGATGAGGCGCCCGACCGCAGCCTGTATCGGGATTCCGGCGGCAAGGAACGTCCGGCGGATTCCGACGCACTGCGCCGGCTGCGTGGCATCCTCGACGATGCCACGGCGTCCTCGCTGCGTGTCCGCAAGGCCGTCCTCGAGCACAGCACCAAGGCCGGCTATGCCGAGGACGATTTCTCGCAGTCGCTGCGCGTCGCGGGCGCGCTGCTGGGCAAGCGCACCGGCACGCGCGTGGTCTCGGTTGAGCTGGGCGGCTTCGATACGCACACCAACCAGCGCACGGCTCATGATGCGCGCATGCGCATCCTTGATGCAGGTCTCAAGGCGCTGCGTCAGGACCTCGCAGAAAGCGGCGCGGACAAGCACACGGTCGTGCTCGTGTTCTCGGAATTCGGCCGCCGCGTGCAGGAAAACGGCTCGCGCGGAACCGATCACGGCGTCGCGGCTCCCATGCTGGTTCTGGGGGCGCCCGTCAGCGGCGGCCTGCACGGCAAGCATCCCTCCCTGACGCAGCTCAGCGATGGCGATCTCGCCATGACGACGGACTTCCGTTCCGTATACGCCGCCCTCGCGGAAGGCTGCTTCGGCGCTTCAGGCAGTCGTGTGCTGGGTGCGCAGTATCCGCAGCTCGGTCTTCTGAAGGCTTGAGCTTCTGCTCAGGCGGCGCGGATCATCGCGTGCAGGCGCACCAGCGCGGCACGATCGTCATCCAACTCGAGCAGCGGATAGCCACGCGAGAAATCCGCCCACCGGAAGGCCGCCCACTTGGGATCAAGGCGCAGCGCCACGTCATGCGGCGGGATGCGGATGCCGAAGGTCCACTCGATGATGTGCTCGTCACCGAGGCTCTGGTGTTGGTGCAGTTCCAGATCGATCACATCGAGCGAGCGCAGAATGCCCGTCTCGTCGATCACCTCGCGCCGAATGGCGGTTTCGAGCTTCTCGCCGAAGCCGATGTTGCCCTGCAGCGGACCCCAGCACCCCTCCAGCCCCTGCGCGGCGCGCAGCAGGAGGTAGCGCGGTTCACGGATCGCGTGCTGGAACACGAAGATCTTGACCCTGTGCAGCAGTTCGGTCATGGCGGTGGGTGGCGGGAACGGAAAGCCGTTCCCTATTCCTTATCGGACCGTACGGATGGATGATGAGCCACCCTTGCGGGAAAATCGAATGGTCCCGGACCTGAACGAGGCACTTTCGCGACTGGACGCCCTGATCAACTGGGAGCGGCGGGACCGTGACGCCTCCATGCGGCGGGGGCTGGCCCCGCTGGAGGCGCTGCTGGACCGACTGGGCAATCCGCACCGCGGCCTGCGGGCCGTGCACATCACGGGAACGAAGGGCAAGGGCACCACCTCGGCGCTGGTGGCGGGGGGGCTCTGCGCCGCGGGGCTGCGCACCGGGTTGTACACCTCGCCGCACCTCGAGCGCATTCACGAGCGCATCCGCATCGACGGCGAGCCGATCCGGGATGCCGATCTGGCCCGCCTTCTGCAGACGGTTCTCGACGCCCGGGCGGCCTGCGTCAACGCCGGGGATGCAGGCGTCGACTCCACCTGGTTTGACTGCCTCACTGCCGCAGCTTTTCTGCACTTCGCGGAGCAGCGCGTGGACTGGGCCGTCGTGGAAGTCGGCCTCGGCGGTCGCCTCGACTCCACCAACGCGATCTACGGGGAGGTGTGCGTGCTGACCAATGTCGAGCTGGAGCACACCAACGTGCTGGGACCCACGCGCCGCCACATCGCCGCGGAGAAAGTCGGCATCGTCAAGCCCGGCAGCGTGCTCATCACCGCCCTGGAACCGGCGGGCGAGCGCGCTTGCGATGACGCGGCCGCCGTCGTGGAGGAGCACTGTGCGCGCCTGGGGGTCCGCATCGTGCGTCCGGTGCCCGCGGATGGCACGATCCGCTCGACGAATGCGACTCTGGCTCGGGCCGTGCTGCAGGAACTGTCCCTGCGAGGCGTCGGTGTGCGTGCGGAAGACCTCAGCGATGCCGTCATCGCAGCCGCCTGGCTGCCCGGCCGCCTGGAGCCGCGTCGCGTCGGAGCGACACCCGTCGTGATCGATGCCGCCCATGTGGCGGAAAGCGTCGAACGCATCCTGCGGGAGCTGCGCCAGCAGCCGGAATATTCTTCCCGCCCGGTCGTGCTCCTGGCCCTGGGGCGCGACAAGGACGCCGTCGGCATCCTCAAGGTGCTGCGTGAACATGCCGATAGGCTCGTTTGCACCTCGGTGGCCTCCGGGCCGCTGCTGGATGCGGGAACTCTGGCGCAGACTGCGCAGGGGCTCGGGATCGCGGCCGAAACAGCCACCCAGCCTGACGCAGGCCTCGCCAGGGCCCTCCAACTCACGAGAGCGGACGGCTGGGTGCTGGTAGCGGGCTCCTTCTACCTCGCCGGTGCGGTTCGCTCGCTGACGCAGCCCTGGAACGAGTTCAACGCACGATGCTCACGATCGTCTCCGACCTCCTCTTGACCGACAGCTTCCTCATCAAAGGAAACGTCGAGAACAAGTACACGCGCCTGTCGACGATCCTCGATGAGTATCGCCGCTACTTCCTGAAGGTGCGCGATGCGACGCTGATCGACCTCAACAGCTGCGAGCGGATCACCACCCCGCTGCTGCATGTCAACGTGGACGAGATCCTGATGGGTCATGAGTTCCTCGACTCCGGCGGCGACCAGCACATGCGCGAGCTGGCGAAGAACCAGATGACGCACCGCGTCCGTGTTTTCTACACCGGCTCGCTCAACGTCGAGTTCGGCGGTGAAGTCCGCCCCGGATCCTACGAGGTCGATGACCGCACCTCGCGTCGCTTCTTCATCATGCGCAACCCGGTTGTCCGCGGTTTCAACGACCGCAACGATCCTGATCTCAAGCTGCTGTCCAAGCTGCCCTACGCGATCCTCAACAAGGCGCGCCTGTCGTACATCTACGATTTCAACTGAGCGATCCGGCCGTCACCGCGGCGACCCTCACTCTTCAGGCTCCTCGTCGTCGACGACGGGAGCCTGTCGCATTTCGTCGAGCATCTCGACGTAGCTCGCATAGCGGCTGGCCGCGATGACGCCATCCTCGACGGCCTCGAACACGGCGCAGTCGGGCTCATGGTCATGCGAGCAGTCGGGGAAGGCGCACCGCGACTGGATCGGCACGAACTCGCGGAAGAGATCGCGCAGGTTGCCGACCGGCACGCCGTAGAGTCGAAACACGCGGATTCCGGGCGTGTCGATGACGCGCATGTCCCCGCCGATCGTGTAGAGCTGCGAGAAGCTGGTGGTGTGCTTGCCCGCATCCCAGAAGCGGCTGATCTTGCCGACCTTGAGCTTCAGCGCCGGATCCAGAGCGTTGATCAGGCTCGACTTGCCGGAACCGGAAGCGCCGTAGAAGACGCTGGTCCTGCCGCCCATCTGCTCCCGCAGGCTTTCGACCCCGCGACCATCCAGCGCGCAGGTGGGCAGGACAGGAACGCCGGCGCGGGCGTAGGTGTCCGTCAGGTCCTCCAGCTCGCCCTCGCCGGCGAGATCGATCTTGTTGAGCACGATCGTGGCCGGGATGCGACTCCACTCGCAGGCCGCGAGGATGCGGTCGGTGCGATTGGAAGAGAAGCCGGGCTTGCCGACCGAAGCGATGACAAACAGCTGGTCGACATTGGCCGCCAGCACCTGTTCGCGCGGATCGTGCGAGGAAGCCGTGCGCGAGAGCCAGTTGCGTCGCGGCAGGACGCGCTCCAGCCCCGCGGGCGTCGTGGCAAGGTCGAGCTCGACCTCGTCGCCGACAGCAACGGGATTCTTCTGTTCGCGGCGCTCGTCATCCTCGCCGTAGAGAATCCCGCGCGGAGCGGCCTGAACGACGCGGCCGTCGACCTGGACATGGCAGACCTTGGCATCCGTGCGAAGGACCAGGCCGCGGGCGAGTTCGGCGCTCATCGCCCCGCCTCGAGGCGCAGCGAGCCGAGCAGCTCATCGCACCCGTCGCAGGGCCCTTCCGGCTGCCGCAGCGTGACGACGAGCTTCGCGCGCTCGCCGGGAACCTGAATCTCGCGATAGCTCCACTTGGAGCCGTTTTCATTCAGCGCGTACTCAAGACGAACCGCATCGCGGTCGCCGACCTTGTGCAGACTCGCCTTGCCGCTTGATACGGTCGCGCTGCCCTTCAGCGTAGCTTCCACCGCGGCCAGCAGCTCCGCGCCCGACATCGGACCGGGCGTGGGCATGGTGCTGACACGCACGCGTTGATTGTCGCGGCTCAGCGCCGGCTGCCCGCCCTCGAAGACCTGCTTCCAGCCCGGCCCCGCACGCAGGCTGAGTGCCTGTTCCGGCACCTTCCACACTCCATCCGCGAGCACCGGCTGGCGACTCAGCAGCAGGGCTTCCACCTGTTCCGTGCTCCGCGCCTTGGCGATGTCGGGTTTGCAGTCCGGCTCGAGGCTTGCCAGCCCTTCTTCGGCCGCCTTGAGCAACTCCGACCGATTGGCCCAAGCCATGTCGAGAGCACAACCCCGACGGAGCAGGCTGCCCGACCACAGCGGACGCACGGCGTTTTCCCACTGCTCCGCATCGAGCTCGCGATCGAAGAGAATCCGCGCCTGCAGCACACGCTGACCATCCTTGCCGATGCGCAGCAGGAATCGATCACCATCCCAGCCGATGCTGGCCGCCAGACCCTGCACGGGATCGACTTCCCAGCTCGAGAGCAGCATGCGCAAGCCGATCTCGCCGAGTTGATCGTCACGCAGCAGAGCCAGGCCCTCGATGGCGAGGGGAATCGGTGCGATGGCCCGACCGATCTCGGCGGATTTGGCCGCGCGATGGAGCAGCTGTTCGGACGTGACCGGCATCTGCCCGGCACCCGCCACTCGGATCCAATCCAAAGCGCAGCGCGTGTGCAGTGCCGTGGAACCGCTGCGCTCCTCCAGCGGTGTCGGCTGCCCGTCGATCGACAGCGAGAAGATGCGCTCGACGGCAAGCTCAGCATGCGCACGCCCCCAAGCTCGGGCCACGGTCACGGCTTCCGAAGTGGTTCCCACCTGCTTTTCCTGCGCGCGCGCATCCAGCCTCTGATCGTCGTAGGCGCGATACATCTCGCGCACCATGGAGTGCGCGTACTGTTCGCTCGTCAGCACGAACACCGGATGCACCAGCAGCTCATCCCGACCGGCGAAGTAGTTGAGTCCCGTCTGCACAGGCATCCGGGCGTGCAGTTCGGCGCAATAGCGGGCGGCCTCGGGCGCCGCGGTGCGTCCGGCCACGAGGTCCAACACGCGCAGCAGCTCGAACCATGACTCGCCGAACGCCGCCGTGTTCTCCAGCTCCATGGCGCGGCGCAGCTCGCCCTCATCGGCGCTGCGTACACGGATGCGGGATGCATCGACCTGGCAGCCGATCGCCGCCAGATGTTCGACGGTGGCCTGCATGGAGCGGCCCAGCGCCGACCAATCCATCGGCGCGGGATCCTGTACGGGGCAGGCGCAGAAAGCGAAGGGGAGCAACATTGCCCCCATGCTATAACACGCGCGATGTCGACGGACACGCCGATACGCTCGCGGGAGAATCCGCTGATCAAGCGGGCCGCTGCCGCCCTGTCCGGGCGGGAGAAGGGCGTGCTGGTGCTCGAGGGTGAGCGGCTCGTGGATGAAGCGTGTGGCGCCGGTCACGCGCTGGACCTCGTCTTGGTGGCCGAGAATCGTCCTGACCTGCTGCGCCGGCATCCGGGCGCGCGGGCGGTCGATACACAGCTGCTTGAGCGCGTCAGCGGTCTGGACACGAGCCCGGGCATCCTTGCACTGGGGCCCGAGCCCGCGAGCGCGCGCCTCGAGGACTTTCGCATCGACGGGCAGTTCTTCCTGCTGGTGGTTGCCGGCATCGCGGATCCTCGCAATCTCGGCGCACTGGCTCGCTCCGCCGAAGCCTTTCAGGTCTCCGCGCTCGCGGTCTGCGGCGGCGGCGTGAACCCCTGGAATCCGAAAGCGTTGCGCGGCTCGATGGGCTCCTTGCTGCGGCTGCCGATCGTGCGTGCACCGGATGCGCGCACGCTGAGCGCGGCCTTGCGCCAGCGCGGCGTGCGTCAGGTGCAAGCCGCGACGCGCGGAGGCACAGACCCCGATGCCTTCGACTGGCAGGGCCCGCTCGCCCTGTGGCTCAGCGGCGAGACCGGCGCGCTCGATCTCGACACGCACGACTTCCGGGGCCTCACACTGCGCATCGCGGAGAGCGTGGAATCGCTCAATGTGACCGTTGCGGGCTCGCTGCTGCTCTACTGTGCGCAAAGGCGCATGCGTCATGGCGGCTGAAACGGGTCTCTTCGGCGATGCGGCACCGCGACCTCCGCTGGCGGCGCGCATGCGGCCGCGCAATCTCGATGAGTACGCCGGTCAGAAGCACCTCATCGGCGAAGGACGCCCCCTGCGCCGCGCCATCGAGCAGGGCACGCCCGGTTCCCTGATCCTGTGGGGGCCTCCGGGCAGCGGCAAGACCACCCTCGCACGGCTGCTCGCCGTGCACGCGCGGCAGAGCTTCGTGCCGTTCAGCGCCGTGAGCGAAGGCGTTCCGCGCCTGCGCGAGATCTTCAGCGAGGCCCGCGAGCGCTTTGCGCGTGAACAGCGCGGCACGATGCTCTTCGTCGACGAGATCCACCGCCTCAACAAGTCGCAGCAGGACTCGCTGCTGCCTGCCGTCGAAGAGGGGCTCGTCACGCTGATCGGGGCAACCACCGAGAACCCGAGCTTCGAAGTCAACGGCGCCTTGCTGTCGCGCGCGCGTGTTTTCGTCCTCCAGCCGCTCCAGCCATCAGAAATCGAACACCTGCTGCAGCGCGCGCTGACCGATGCCGAGCGCGGTCTCGGTGCGCAGCACCTCGTGGTTGAGCCCGAAGCGCTGCAGCTGCTCTGCACTGAAGCCGACGGCGATGCGCGCCGCGCGCTGACCGTGCTGGAATCGGCGGCTGCCGCGGCGGGAACGGGCGGCAGCATCGATTCCGCAGCGATGCGCGAGGCACTGGCACTGCGCTTCGCCCACAGCGACAAGGGCGGCGAGGTGCACTACAACCAGCTCAGCGCGTTCCACAAGTCGTTGCGCGGCAGCGATCCCGACGCTGCGCTGTACTGGGCCGCACGCCTGATCGAAGGCGGCGAGGACCCCATGGTGCTGTTCCGTCGCGCGATTGCGATGGCATCCGAAGACATCGGCATGGCTGACAGTCAGGCGCTCGAGGTCGCGGTCGCGGCGCGCGATGCCTACCACATGCTGGGAATGCCCGAAGGGCTGCTGCCGCTGGCGCACATGATCATCTACCTCGCCACGGCGCCCAAGTCGAACAGCGTCAAGCAGGCCCTCGACGCCGCTTTCGAAGCCGCGCGCAGAACGCCCGGTGCCGCCGTGCCGCTGCACATCCGCAACGCTCCGACCCGTCTGATGAAGGAGCTGGGCTACGGCAGCGGCTACAAATACGCGCACGAGTCGAAGACTGGCTTCTTCGCGCAGGAATACCTGCCCGAGGAGCTGCGCGGAACGCGCTTCTACGAGCCCGGTCCGTTCGGATTCGAGAAGGAGATCCGCAGGCGGCTGGAGTGGTGGGCGAAGCAGCGCGAGGACGCGTCGAGAGACGGGCCCTCGAGCTAGAGCGGATCAGAGCTTCGCCAGCTTGTCCGCGAGGGCGCTCTCGCGCCGGTTCTGCTCGGCGTTCTGGATTGCCATGGTCAGCGCGCGGCGCGAGCCCACCAGCACCACCAGCTTCCGCGCCCGGGTGATGGCCGTGTAGAACAGGTGGCGCTGCAGCATCAGGTAGTGCTGCGTGACGAGCGGGAAGACGATCGCCGGGAACTCGCCGCCCTGTGAGCGGTGGACGGTGATCGCGAACGCGGGCTGCAGATCCGAAACCTCCGAGCCTGTGTAGGCCAGCTCGCGTTCGGGAAAGCGCACGAACAGCGTGGTTTCGTCGGTGATGCGCGTGATCTCGCCCATGTCGCCGTTGAAGACTTCGCGCTCGTAGTCGTTGCGCGTATGGATCACGCGGTCGCCCACGCGCCAGATGCGGCCGCCCGCGCGCAGCTCGCGCACGGTGCGCAGCGTCTTGGCCCGCTCCTCGCGCAGGCGGTCGTTGAGCGCATCGACGCCGCAATCGCCCTTGTACATCGGAGCGAGCACCTGGACATCGCGGACCCAGTCCAAACCGAAGTTCTGCGGGATGCGCTGCGTGACGACCTCGACCACGCGTTCAGCGCAGCGCAGCGGGTCATCGGCGGCGAAGAAGTAGAAATCGCTCTGCTTGTCACCGGGCTGAGGAAAGAGCGGCTCTTCGCCTGCAAGGATGCGGTGCGCGTTGGTGACGATCAGGCTGTCCTTGGCCTGTCGGTAGATCTGCGTCAGGCGGTGGGTGGGGATGCGGCCTGAACGCAGCAGATCCTGCAGCACGTTGCCCGGGCCGACGGAAGGCAGCTGATCCGGGTCGCCGACGAAGACGATGCGCGTGGGGGCCGCGACGGCCTTGATGAGATGGTGGGCGAGCACCACATCGAGCATCGAGATCTCGTCGACGATGATCAGATCGGCTTCGAGCGGGTTCTTGGCATCGTGCAGCCAGCCCTCGGCCTCGGGGTCGTAGCCGAGCAGGCGGTGCACGGTCTGCGCCTCACGCCCGGTCGCTTCCGCGAGGCGCTTGGCGGCGCGACCGGTGGGTGATGCGAGCGCAACGCGGGCGCGGGCGGCTTCGGCAAGCGCCACGACGAAGCGCACGATGGTTGTCTTGCCGACGCCCGGTCCGCCGGTCAGGAGCGCCACGGGCGAGCGCAGCAGCCCCAGTACCGCTTCGCGCTGCAGCGGGTGCAGCTCCACGCGCGCGCGCTGTTCGGCCGCTGCAAGGTCCCGCGCATCGGCGAGCGCGCGCACCGGGCCGCTCTTCAGGAGCCGCATCAGGTTGCGGGAGAGTTCGCTCTCGCAGTGATGCAGGTGGGGGAGCCACACGCGCTCTTCCTCCTGCACCAGCGCGCGTGCACTCACCAGATCGTCGAGTGCCTGCGCGAGCACGGCGGGCGTGATCGCGTCCATCAGCAGCTTGCGCGCCTCCTCGAGCAGGCGCTCGCGCGGGAGCAGCGTGTGCCCATCCTCGGACGCTGACTTCAGCGCGTGCTGCAGGCCCGCGCGCGCACGCCGCGGGTCGTCGTTGGCGATCCCCAGCGCGGCGCGGACCCGGTCGGCGATCGCAAAGCCAATGCCCGCGATCCCGCTCGCGATGACGAAGGGGTCCTCGCGGATCGCCTGCTCGCACTCCAGGCCCAGCTTGCGCAGTACCGCCGCGCTCTGAACCGGCCCGAGCCCCATCTCGCGCAGGAAGACATTGGCGCGGTGCAGGCCGGCCTCGGCCTGCAGTTGGTTGGCGAGCATCTCGCGCTGCACGGGTTTGAGACCCGGCACGCGGCTCAGCACCTTCGGCTCGGCAAGGATCTTCTCCAGCGCGCCCTCGCCCAGCGTCTTCACGATGCGCTCGGCGGTCTTCTCCCCGATGCCGGGGAAGCGGCTCGACGCCAGATAGCGCACCAGCCCGAGCCGGTCCGCGGGCGGCAGCTCCTCGAAGGACTCGAACTCGAACTGCAGTCCGTGGGTGCGGTGCTCCGTCCAGCGGCCGGTCAGCCGGACGCGGGTGCCCTCCTTGGGCGCATCGACCTTGCCGACCGCCGTGACGCGGGTCGGCTGGAACAGGGTGCGGGACTTGGGAATCTCGTAACCTGTTTCTGGATCAAGCTTTAGGACAGCATAGAGCGACTTGGGGTCGGCGTAGGTAACGCGCTCGATCGTGCCTTGCACGACCTCGCCCGAGCCCGTAGCGCCTTCCCTCATGGGGGACAGGATCGCAAGTCCGGCGGCCACATTCCAGCGCACCCTTCCGGCTGTTGAAGGGAGAAGGTATGCTTTTCGGCTCGGTTTTGCCCCTCCACGGCGGCATTGTCGGCACACCACACACCACCCCCGGCCTCCAAGGAATCCACACGAGTGATCAAGGTTCAGGTTCGTTCGAACGAGTCTCTGGAAGCGGCGCTGCGCCGCTTCAAGCGTCAGTGCAACTACAGCGGCATCTTCCGCCTCGCCAAGGCCCACACCTGGCATGAGAAGCGCTCGGACAAGCGCCGCCGCGAGCGCCGCGAGCGCCTGCGCATCATTCAGAAGGCCACCCGCAAGAACGATCCGCGCGCCACGCGCCGTCGCATCCGCCGTTCCTCCAAGCGCCCGACCCGCACCTCGGAGCGTCCGGGTTCGAGCAGCACCGGTTCGAGCACCTGAAACCCGCCGGCCGGAATGTGTGTGTGGGGGACCCCGGGAAGCCGGGGTCCTTTCGTTTTCTCAAACTCTTCCGTCCGCGCGCCTCCCGCGCCAAGCTTCACCCATGGGCCTGTTCGGCAAGGAACGCGATCTCACCAAGGCGCCCACGCATGTGGAGCTGCGGGTGGATTGCAGCAACCTGCGCCTCAAGCGCGAGGAGGTCGACATCCGTCTCGATGCCTTCCTGGCGCACCACCTCACCTGGCGCTCCCGCTCCTCGCTGCAGGGCCTGATCCGGGAAGGCTTCGTGCTCGTCGATGCCAGCACGCCGGACAAACCGGAGGGTTCGGGAACTCCGCAGATCGAAAAGCGTCCGGGCCGCCACCTGCGGCACGGCTCGCGCGTGCTGGTTCGGATTCCCGATGAGTACCGCCTGCCGATGCTGCAGGAGAGCACGGATGAGCTCGCGATCCTCTACGAGGACGAGAGCATCCTCGCCGTGGACAAGCCCGCGCTGCTCGCCGTGCATCCTTCCGGACGCTATCTGTCCGATACCCTGATTCAGCGCGTCCACAAGCGCTACGGCCAGGGCTTCGAGCTCGAGCGCGGGGGCGCGCCGCGTCTTTGCCATCGACTCGACCGCGAAACCAGCGGCATCGTCCTGATCGGGAAGAATCCGATCGCGCACGCGGATGTCATGGGGCAGTTCGAGCGGCGCGAGGTCGACAAGGAATACCTCACGATCGTGCAAGGCGTGCCCGATCGCGAAGGTGGAACCGTGGATCTGCCGATCGCGCAGGCCCGCATGAGCCGCATCGAGCTCAAGATGGCCGTGGTGCCCGACGGCCTGCCTTCGCGCACCGACTGGCGCGTGATCGAACGCTTCCGCGGCTGTGCGCTGGTCGCCTGCGAGCCCTACACGGGTCGGCAGCATCAGATCCGCGTGCACATGGAAGCGATCGGGCATCCGGTGATCGGTGACAAGCTCTACGGGCCGGACGAACTGCTGTTCGAAAAGGCGCTGGATGACAAGCTCGATGCGCGCGACTGGGAGCTGCTCGGACTGGAGCGCCATGCGCTGCACAATCACCGCATCCGCTTCCGCTCGCCGGCGACGCAGGCCATGGTCGAGGTGAAGAGCCCGCTGCCCGAGGACATGCGGCGCTATCTCGACGAGCGGCGCGGCTAGTCGCCGATGCGCGGCGCTTCGTAAGCCGCCTTCGGGTCGACCGGTGCCGCGTACGGCGAGCTCCATCCGCGATCGAAGAAGCGCTGCAGTTCACCGCCGAAGGACCGGCCCTCCACGAACACGCCGCAGTTGCGGCTTTCGTAGAAATAGTCACGCTCCCAGTTGCTTGTCCCCAGCCACGCAGTCTCGCCGTCGACCACCATGTACTTGGCATGGATGACGCGTGCATACGGAATGAAGCCGCGCTCCGCGACGGGAATCGTGACCATGCGCACCGCCAGATGCTCCAGCGGCTCGATGGCCTGCAGGCCCTCGATGGTGCCCTTGCGCTTGCACCAGTCGGCGACCAGCAGGCGCACCTCGACGCCGCGCGCGGCCGCGGCCTTGAGCTCGCCCTCCAACTCTTCGAAGTAGCGCTTGCTGCGGTCGGTCATGCGATAGGTCATCACCTGCACATCGACGCTGCGCTTGGCGCTCCGGATCGCTTCGCGAATGCGGGGCAGGTCCCACTGAGCCGATCCGACGCGCTCCTCCGGGCTCGCCAGCGGCTGGATGCGCACATTTTCGCCGCGGAAAAGCGCCGTCTGGGGTTCGACGGGCTCCGCATTGGGAGGCAGCGGCGCGGTCTGATCGAGCGCGCGCGCCCAGTCGGCCTCGAACAGGCGTTCGATCGGTGCGCAGAAACTCGCCGAGCGCACGCGCACACCGAGCTCCTGAATGTGCTCCAGCGAGCGCCAGTCGAAGTTCTGGCTGCCGAGGAAGCACTGCTCGCCGTCCACCAGCATGTACTTCGCGTGCATGATGCCCGCACCGTACGCCGCCTTGGAGTCCAGCCGGCGCAGCTCGAGACCCTCGATCTTCGACAAGCGCTCCAGCGTGGCCTCCGAGGCGCCGCGGAAGTTCTTCTCCACGAGAAAGCGCAGCTTCACGCCACGCTTGCCTGCCCTTTCCAGCGCCTCGATGACCTTCGTGAGGCGCGAGCTGCCTTCATCGACCGCGTAAAAGTGTCCCAGGTTCACTGTGCGCCGCGCGCCGTCGATCATCTCGATCCAGACCTGCCACGCATCCGGGAGCTCGGCTTGATCCAGCGTTGTCCCGCTGGGCCAGCTCTCCACGAGCTCGATCGAGGCAGCCGGGGCTTGTTGTGCGACCAGCAGGAGACAGGCTTGCATCCACATCGTTCAGGACCTTCCCCGGCGCTCCTGCGCCACCAGCACCATGATCAGAATCACCGAGGCCAACGCCGCATGCATCGGTGTGCGCACCAGCAGCTGCGTCGCCGTCGCCACGCCGACCAGCAGCAGGGCGATGCCCATCAGCATGCCCGCCCAGTCCATGCGCGCCAGCACCCGATCGGGTGCGACGCTCAGCGGGAGATCCTCCACCAGACGCGCATAGAGCGGCTTGAGGAAGCACAGCGTGCACAGCAACGCCAGCGGAGTGACACGCAGTGCGAACTCCGCACCCGCCATCCAGGCGGCGATGACGCCCAGCAGCAGATACAGCGGCAGGACGAAGCGCAGCGCGATCGCCTTGCGGGCGCCGGCGTGCAGAACTTCGGTGCGCACGGGCGCGCCATCGAAGAGCCAGCGCGCTGCGTGGCTTTGCGATCCGGGCACATGCACCAGCAGCACCGGCAGATACACAGGCGGCGCAAACAGCAGCAGCGTCAGCAGCGCTTCCGGCGAGCGTTCGGCATTCTGGCCTGCGTACAGCAGCGCCAGCGGAATGCCCAGCATCGGATAGGTGCGCAGCACGAACTGGCGCTCACGCGGCAGGGCATCGAGTACGAATTCGTAGCCGGCCCGCTCCTCGTTGCGCACCCACAGCCGAGCCACCCAGCTGCGCAGCGGCTGCACGCACAGATCGATCGGTCCGCGTCCGCCGAGCTTCGAGCCGGCCCGCGCGCCCTGCGCAGTAGCGGGGATCGCGATCACCGCCAGCAGGGCCACTGCAGTCAGCAACCAGGCCGCATGCGGCTCTCCGGCGAAGACAACCGGCGGCAGCCAGCTCACCCAGCCCTCCAGCGCCTGCGCATCATGGAGCAAAGCGCGCGAAATGCCCGGCGAGAGGATCAGGCCCAGCACGGCAAGGCTCACCAGCAGCGTCTGGATCAGCAACAGCAGTGCACGCGCACGCCCCTGCAGTCCGTTGGTCAGGGCCAGCACGCCCGCACTCAGCAGCAGGGCCTGTCCCAGCCCGGCGCCGACCAGTCCGGCGCGCTCGAAGCCATCGGCGCGCAGCAGTGCTGCAGCGGGCACCAGGCTCGCGAGCGCCAGCAGTCCCACCAAAGCCAGCGTCAGCAGCACGCGCGCCACCCGCCGCTCGATGGCGCGCACGGGCTGCGCCTCGATCCACTCCAGTGCTTCATCCTCGTCGAACAGCGGCGCGAAGTCGCCCAGCAGTGCCAGCAGCAGCAGGGCCGCCGACAAACCCAGCGCGAAGACCGCATAGCGTTCCGCCGGCAGCGTGGTGCTGACGAGCGCGCACAAGAGCCCGCTGATCGCGCCATGCACCAGCAGCGGAGCGATCGGCCACGCGCCGCCGGCCAGATGGTTCTGCCATTGGGCGCGCAGCAGTGCGGTCACGGAGGGGAACATGCGGAACTCGGCTTGCGGAACTCGCTGCGCAGGAGACTACACTGCGCGGGCACCATGAGCCTGATGATTCCCGGGGCCGTCGGCCCGCTTGAAGCCAAGCTTTGGCGACCTCCCGGCGGAGCGCGTCCGCCCGCGGCGGCTGTTTTCTGCCATCCTCACCCGCTGCACGGCGGCACCATGAACACCACGGCCGTCTTCCGCTCGGCCCGAGGGCTGGAGGAGGCTGGGCTGGCCGTGCTGCGCTTCAACTTCCGCGGCGTGGGCAAGAGCGCCGGCGTTCACGACGGCAAGGGCGCTGAGGAGCAGGATCTGCGTGCGGCGCTCGACTACATGGAGCGCGAGTTCCCCGGCGTGGAGCTGTGGGCCGGCGGCTTCTCCTTCGGTTCGCGCACCAGCGCATCCTTTGCGCCCAAGGATGCGCGCATCCGTCGCATCCTGCTGGTTGCCCTGCCGGTGCGGGCCTACGACTGCTCGTTCATCCGCCATGTGAAGCAACCCGGCCTGATCCTGATGGCAGGCAAGGACGAGTTCGGCACGCTGGCGGAGCTCAAGGATCAGTACCCTGACCTGCCGGCGAATCTCGAGACCGACGAGATCCCGGACACCAACCACTTCTTCGAGACCAGAACGCAGGAACTGCAGGCGCGCGTGCGCAGCTGGGCCGAGCGCTGCCTCGCCGCCAGAACATGAGCCAGCCGATCTACCCCAAGGACAAGATCCCTTCCGTTCGTCAGTTGATGATGCCGCGCGACACCAATGCGCTGGGCACCATCTTCGGCGGCGTCATCCTCTCGCAGATCGACTTGGCGGCCGCGATCGAGGCACACAAGTTTCATCCGAGCAAGGTCGTGACGGTCTCGATGGACAAGGTCGAGTTCAAGCAGCCGGTCTTCGTCGGCGATCTCGTCTCATTCTTCACCGAGAAGATCCGCATCGGCCGCAGCTCGATCACGGTGCATGTTTCCGTGTGGGCGCAGCGGCGCTTCGGCGGCGGCGAGTTCGTTCACGTCACGGAGGCCGACGTCACGATGGTCGCGGTGGGCGATGACATGAAGCCCACACCGATCCTGTTTCCCGAAGGCAAGCAGCTCTAGCCGAACAGGCGCTGCGCCTGCTCGCGCGGATCGGCGGCGTGCGTCAGCACCCGGAACAGCTCTTCAAGGCTGCCTTCGGTGCCAGCGCGACGGCGCAGCGCTTCCAGATCGCCTTCGGCGGCGACAACGCCGCCCTCGATCAGCGCCATGCGATCGCAGACGCGCTCGACGACATCGAGCAGGTGCGATGTGTAGATCACGGCACCGCCGCGATCCGCCCACAGGCGCAGCACTTCCTTGAACATCGCCGTGGTGGGGGCATCGAGTCCGTTGAGCGGCTCATCGAGCACCAGCAGCTTGGGCTTGGGCAGGATCGCGAGCGCCAGCGCCGTCTTCTGCCGCATGCCGCGCGAAAACTGTCCCACGGGGTCGTTGCCGCGCTCCGCCAGCTCCAGGGCCGCGAGCAGACGCTCGCCTTCGCTGCGCACGGTCGCGGAGGGGAGCGCATGGAGCCTGCCCACCAGCTCCAGATGCTGCCACGGGCTCAGGTTCGAGTAGAGCGGCGCGCCATCGGGCACGAACGCGATCCGGCGCCGCGCCTCGAGCGGCTGCCGCAACACGTCGATGCCGTCGATCTCCACGGCACCCTCGTCGGGAGCCAGGAGCCCGGTCAGGATCCGCAGCGCGGTGGTCTTGCCGGCCCCGTTGCGTCCCAGCAGGCCGAAGACCTCGCCGGGGCGGATCTCCAGCGTGATGCCGCGCAGGGCATGCAAGTCCCCGTAGCGCTTGGTGACACGCTCGAGGCGCGCGAGCGGCATCATGTCCGGGTTCGGCTTGCCCTTTCGCGGTGGAGCCGATCAGCCCAGCACGGAGGCCGTCGAGAGGATGACAGCCTGAATGCCGGTCTTCTCGGTCAGCTCCTTGCCGATCTCGCTGACGCGCGCCTTGGTGGCGGGCTTGAGCTTCTTGTTGATCGGCTTGGCTTCCGGGTTGAGCAGGTAGACCTCGCGGGGCTTCAGTTCGCCGAGCTTCTTGACCCAGGCCTTGACCTCGGCATCGGCCGTGTTGTCGACCTCGCCCTTGTAGAAGCGGGCCTGAATGGTCAGCTTCTCAGCGGACGGCAAATGGCCCACAAAGGTGGCGTAATCGCCGCTCTTCTTGCCTGTAATGGCGGCATAGGTCTTTGCTGTGCCTGCTTCAAGGCGAACCACGATGCGGTCAAACACAGAAAGGGTCGCGCGGACATCCCCGTTGTCAAAATTGGGGTTGTCGGTCACCAGAACCAGCTTGGCCTTGGCGAACCATTTGTTGCGAAGGTCGCGCAAGTTCGTGGCAATTGCACGGAATTCGGGGTGCAAAGTGGGGTCATTGACCGTTCCGTGAATCGCGAGGGTCTCCAGCTTCTCGCCGGTCTTGGCGGTGCGGATGATGTAACGGGCCGCGGTCGTGACGACCACCGAGGCGCGCGGCATGCGGGTCTCGCGCGAAACCGACAGGACCACATCCTCTCCGCCGAGGTCTACCGCCATCGTGAGGCCCAGCCGATCGAGTTTCTTGGGGCCAAAAATGAGCGGGCTGTCGGGCAAAACCGGGAGCGGTGCCTCCAGCGGTTGGATGGTCGGTGCGGCCAAAGTGATACTCCTCTAGTGATAGCCCTCAGGATATGAGGGTGCGGTGCGGGGGTGAGCACCGATTCTAACCTCTTGGCCCTATTCTTCCTAGGGAGCGAGCGCCCAAGAGGCCCAAGGTCAGGCAGCCCAGCCCCAGTGCCGTCCGCAGGGGATGCAGGGCGCAGATGCGGGCCCAGCGCAGCGGCAGGGGATCGTCCGGGCGGGGTGGCCAGCAGGCGCACAGCCCCCACAGCCCGGCCGCGAGGGCAACTCCCACCAGCAGCCAGATCCACCAGGGGTGAGGCCGGGGACTGTGTTGCGAGTCCATTCACCCAGACAGGACGCTCCGGGATGTCCGGGCTCGCGCGGGAAACCGTCCGTCCGCTGGCTATCCTCAGGATCCCCAACCATGCGCGCGCCCCGCTCTCGTCCCTTTCGCCGGCTCTCCTGCATCCTGCTCGTTGCGACCATTGCCGCAGGGGCGTTGAACCCGCTGCGGGGACAGGACAATCCGACCACGCCCGGACGCTCCGGCGAGGGGCCGACGACCAGCGGCACGCCTCACTGGCACCAACCCGGCGGCAGCGCGCTGCGTTGGAACTCCAGCGAGACGCCGCCTCTGCTCGTCGAGCCCCGGCTGCTGTGGTCCAAGGAACCGGGGGCCATGGCGCTGCAACCCGTAGCGTGGGGCGAGACGATCTTCGTGATCACGGCGCAGGGCTCGAGCCGCAAGCTGCAGGCCTTCTCGGCCGCGGATGGAGCGCCGCTGGGTCAGGCCGTGCTCGGTTCCTACGAGGAGCTGTTCCTCGGTGCCTGGGAGAGCCAGGTCGTGGTCGTCCAGCGCGAAGCCATCTCGCTGTTCAATCACCGCGGCAAGGAACTGAAGCTGATGCGCTCGCTCGGCGGCAAGTACTCCGGAGAGCCGCTGCTGTGGAAGAACCTGCTGTTCGTGGAGTCGCAGAAGACGCTGCAGGCGATCGACCTCAGTGCGATGCGCGTGGTCGCTTCGACGCCGGGTGTGTTCAAGGGCCTCACGCTCGCCGATTCGCAGGACAACCAACTGGGTTACGTGCAGTCGGCTGTGCACCCCAACTACGTCGGCTTGTTCATCACCGCCTCGCGGCTGCCGATCAACCCTTGGATCAAGGGCGGAAAGGCCGAACCCTCGTTCGTGATCGATGTCGAGAAGCGCATCCCGCTCAAGATCGAGCAGGACATCGGCCAGGCCGCGGTGATGCGCGTCGGCAGCGATGACACCTGGGGCATCGTCGGCACCAAGGCGCTGCAGGGCTTCACCAAGACCGCCTACGGCCTGATCGTCAAGGACGGTGAGGCGCGCGGAGTGATGATCGTCGGTCGGCCTGCGCTGGTGCGCGGCGGCATGTACGGCTTCAGCGAAGAGGGTGTGCTGATCCACCAGAACATGGACGGCAGCTACCGGCCTGTGATCGAAGCCAACGAGCGGCCCGAGGCCGCGCAGGCAGGTCCTCCCACGGGTGCGCAGCAGGTGCTGTATCTGGGTAACTGGGCCGTGGATGTCACCACCCGCCGAGTGCTTTGGGTTTCGAAGGATGTGCCGAAGAACCTCGCGGCGTTGCCGCTGGGGCCCGGTCGCATCGGCTATGTCGAGGGCAAGCGCCTGTCGATGTACGGCGCATCTGGGGGCCCGGAGACCGGTTCGGCAAGCAGCGCGAAGCCGACGGCGAAGCGCAGTGCTCCCGGTGAAGGCAACGGCATCGTGCTGTTCGACGGCACGCGCCTCGACGGTGATATCACTGCAGCGTCGGACGGCAGGCTGACCGTCGGCAAGGAAAAGCGCAGCTTTGTCGCGGAGGATTTCGCGCTGGTGGAAGCCGGCGGCGAGGCCGAGCTCAAGCCGGGCGGTGAATGGCCGCTGTATCTGGCCTGGCGCGCAGCGCTGTCGCGCTCGCACCGCGAAGCACTGGTGGGCCTGTTCGACAAGTATCTGCGCCAGCGTCTCACCGATGACTGCCGTCGGCTGGTGGAGGAGACCAAGACGCTCGGAGCGAGCGCGCCCGAACTGAAGGCGCTCAACGACCGTCTGGCGGGCACGACGAAGTCGACCGCGAACAACGTGGAGGCGCAGCGCGAGCGCATCGCGGGCGAAGAGCAGGCTCTGCGCAAGGCCAGTGCGGATCGCGCGGTGGCAGCTCTGGAGTGGTGCTCTTCGCGCGGCTGGACGCGCGCGTCTTCGGCGCTGGCTGGACTCGCGCGCACGCTCGCTCCGCAGGACGAGCGCGCGCTCGCCATGGCAAAGGACTGGGTCGATCCCGGCTTCCCCTGGTCGGACAAGCCCGATGCCGTGGAGCAGTGGCTGGCGTGGAGCGAGAGCCTGCTCGCTTCCGAGGGCGAGTTCATGCCGAGGGAAGCGGCGATCTGGAAGAGCTTCCGCGGCAAGATCTGGGAGAGCGGAACGATCGTGCTGCGCTCGCGCAATCTCGTGCTCGTTTCGCGCGAGCAGGACCGCGAGATCGTCAGCGGAGTGCTGCGCGACGGGGAGCTCGCCATTCGCGCGCTGGAATTGCTGCTCAACGACAACCCGCAGGGCCGTCGCGCCGACCGCGACAGCGGGCGCCTGCAGGTTCGTCTGCACAAGAACCGCGAGGACTACCTCAATGAGAACGGCGAGGACGGCAAGGAGAAGCTCTCCTGGACCGCGGGCTACTACTCACCGGGCGAGAACGTGTCGCGTTTCTACGTGCCCGAGGAGAACGCCGTGCTCAGCGGCATGCGCGAGCAGCAGCTGTTCTCCGTGGTGGCGCACGAGCTGACGCACCACTACCTCGATCAGGTCTGGAGCCCGATGCCCGGCATGCAGGCCAGGTCTTCAGCCGATGCGCCGGGTTTCTGGGTGATCGAGGGCATCGCGCGCTTCGTCGAGGATCAAGTGCTCGAGTTTGAGCGCCATGGCCCCGGCTTCGACGACCCCACGGTCGAGTCACTCGATGCCGCCGGCGTGCTCGCGGGTCTTGGGGAACTGTTCCCCGCCGCGAAGATCCTCGACATGGACAACAAGGGCTTCCAGGCGCTCACCAAGATCGAAGAGGGCGTCGACATCAAGCTGCGGAATACGCTGGTGGCGCGCCGCTACACGCCCACCGCGGTCTTCTACGATCAGGCGGGTGCTCTGAGTTACTTCTTCATCCACGGGCAGGGCACCGAAGGGCGCACGCGCTTCATCGACTACATGCGTCGCGCCTACACGGCGAAGCAGCGCAAGGAAGCGTGGAAGCAGCTGGGTTTTGACGAGCCGGAGGCCTTGCAGACAGCCTTCGAGGAGTTCCTCAAGAGCGCCGCTACGAAGAAGGCGCGCTAGCTGCAGGAAGATCGCCCGGCCTGCGCGAGCAACCGCGCGATCAGGCCGTCCAGCGGCTCGAAGACCCGCTCCCAGTCGTAGTGCGTCTCCACGAAAGCGCGCGCGGCGGCGGCCTTGGCGCGGCGTTCGGCGGCATCCTCCAGCAGCCGGCACACGGCGTCCGCGAAAGCCTGCTCCTCATCGCGCACCAGATAGTGCTCCCCGTCACGTGCACCCACGCCTTGAGTCGCGCAGGTGGTGCCCACGACCGGTAGCCCCATGGCCATCGCCTCGAGAACCTTGTTCTGGATGCCGCGCGCGATGCGCAGCGGCGCGACCGAGATCTCGGCCTTGCGCAGATGCTCGCGCGTGTCCTGCACGAAACCCGTCACGGTGACACCAGGCACGCGCTCGAGGGCCCGCACGGCGGGCGTGGGATGCGCGCCGATGATGGCGAAGCGCGCCTCTGGATGCCGAGCGCGGATGCGCGGCAGGATGGACTCAACGAACCAGATGCAGCCCTCGGCATTGGGGTGATAGTTCATCACGCCGGTGAAGGCGAGCTGTCCCCTTTCGGGAGCATGGCCCCGCGGATGGAAGTACTCCAGATCAACGCCGTTCTGCAGCACAAGGCACGAAGCGCCCGGGATCGCCTCCTGAAACACCCGCCGCTCGAGCTCTGTGCAGACGACATTCTCCGCGAAGCTCCTAGCAATCCGCCTTTCGAACTCGAGCAGGGTCCGCGCCTCACGCGAGTAGACCCAGGACATCGGAGGCCCCATGCGTTCGGAATACTGACGCCACTTGTCGCTGTCGAGCTCGCCGAAGTGCATCACCCGCGGGATGCGCGCATGCGGTTCCAAGAACGCGCCCATCGACGACGAGTAGGCATACGCCAGGTCCGCCTCCGCGATCTCCTCATCGACGATGCGCTGCAGCGCCCGCGATCCATAGACACCCAGCGTCAACGGCCGCGAGCCGAGCAGCAAGGGCAAGGCACCCAGCTTGGACCATGTGTCGCGGTAGGCAACCGTCCGAATCGGCACGCCCATCGCGCGCAGCTCGCGCGCCCCGGCTTCGTCCGCCTCGCCGTGCGAAAAAGCGACACAGCGCACCTCATGGCTGCGGCGCATGCGCTCCACCAGCCGCCACGTGGTGATCTTGTCTCCGCGGTTGGGCGGGTAGGGGACACGCTGGGAGAGGAACAGGATCCGCACGGCTCCACCGCAGGATACTGCTCCCAGTCTCGGGTCTCAAAGCTCCAAAAAAGGCGCGAGGTATTAGGGCCGGCACCGTCAGGTCTCTTGCCGGGACAGCCTTCACCACCCGGCAAGGAGACCCTTGAAACCCTTCACGCCGCCGGAGTGCCCGTACTGTCACGTCAGCCCGCCGATCTACCGCTGCCGAGGCTTCTACCGGCGCAAGTGCGACACTTACAAGGTGCCGCGCTTTCAGTGCCTCAGCTGCATGCGGCGCTTCTCAAGGCAGACCTTCCGCAACGACTACCGTTACCACCGCCCGCACATCAACGTGCACGTCGCTCAAGGTCTGATCTCCAAGGTGACGCTGCGCCAGATCGCGCGCACCGCCGGCTGCAATCTCAAGACCGTCGCGCGCCGCGTGCCGCTGCTCCGACGGCACTTCGAGCTCGTGCAGCAGAACGTGCTTGCCAGCAAACCCAACGCCTTGAGTGCTGACGGCAACTTCTTCGTCTTCGACGAGCTCGAAACCTTCGAGCAGAACCGCATCGAAAAGCCGCTGACCGTGCCGGTCGTGATCGAGGGCAACACGGGCTTCGTGATTCACTCCGAGGTGGGCACACTGCCGCCGCGCCGCAAGTGCGTCGGCACGCCGGAGCGCAAGAACGAGTCACCGCAGGTCGTGCTGCGCTGTCTGCAGGCGGTCGCGAAGCATCTGCTTCCGCAGTCCAAACCGTACTTCGTGAGCGACAGGAAGTCCGTGTATCTCAAGGCGCTCGAGCTCGTCTTTCCGCAAGGCGTGTTCCACCGTCGCGTCGCTTCGGATGAGCCGCGCAACTGCGCCAACCCGCTTTTCCGCATCAACCACACGTTTGCGATGATGCGCGACAACATCTCGCGGCTGGTGCGGCGCAACTGGGGCCATTCGAAACTGGCGGCGCGCCAAGCGGATCACAACTGGATCTATACCGGCTATCGCAACTTCGTGCGGCCGATCACCAATCGCTGCGTGGATGAGACGCCGGCGAGTCGGCTGGGGCTGGTGCCGCGGCTGTACACGCTCGAGGAGGCGATCGCCTGGCGGGGGCGACTGGCGATCTGAGGCCCGCCAGTACGCTCCCTTTGAAGGAATGCGGATTGGGCGAGTCCCGGCAAAGGGAGCAGTATCAGGGGATGCCGTAGCGTTTGAGCTTGCGGTACATCGTGCTCTTCCCGAGCTTCAACCGCTTCGCGGCAACCAGCTTGTCTCCATCTGCCTCCGACAACGCCCGCAGCAAGGCCTTCTTCTCATAGAGATCGAGGCTTACCGGATCCTCATCGTTGATGTCCCAAGGACGAGCTTCGCGGTTGCGGCCGGGCGAGCCGGCACCCGCGGTCGCAAGCCCGGTCTGGCTGGTGTGAGTGCCTTCGATGCGCCCTTCGGGACGCCGCATGGGAACAAGGCTCGCGCCAGCGGCTTCGGCAGCCGCCTGCCGTGATGCCTGACCGGCCCCCGAGCGCGGCAGGTTGCGTTCGGCCGCATCGCGCACGCTGCGCGGCAGGGACTGGAGAGCGATCGCACCGTCGACGGCGTGTTCAGCCGCGTGACGGATGCAGTCCTCGAGCTCGCGCAGGTTTCCCGGCCAGGAGTGGGCCCGCAGCAGCGCGAGCGCATCCTCGTGAATGTCGTGGATGCCGCGCTGGGCACCATGCTGACTCAGCAGACTCTTCACCAGCAACTCCATGTCATCGAGGCGCTGGGTGAGCGTCGGGAGCTCGATCACATGGGCAGCAAGTCGCTCGGCGAGTTCGGAGAGGAACCGGCCCTGCTGGCAGAGCGCGCTGAGATCGGCATTGCTTGAAGCGATGAGGCGCACTTCCGCGCGCTCGCTGCGCGTCCCCCCGCGGCGGGTGAAGCTGCCGCTCTGCAAGTATTGGAGGAGGCGCTGCTGCACGGGCAGCGGCAGCGTGTCGACTTCGCTGATGTAGAGCGTGCCGTCCTGTGCGAGGTGGAGAAGGCCGGGCCGCTCCGCGATGCCTCCGTTGCGGGCCAGACCGAAGATCTCCACGTCGAGATTCTCCTCGGTGCAGCCCTTGCAGTGCATCTCAAAGAAGCCGCCGGTCCGCGTGGCCGAGTAGTGCAGGGTCCGCGCCGCCGTGCGCTTGCCCGTGCCGCTCATGCCCTGAATCAGAACCGGCGCATCGTCGCGCATCGCGGCCTGCAGCCACTGGCGCAGCTCCACGACCAGCCGACTCGAACCAAGCCAGCTGGACGGCGCATAGACGCGCCGCGCGGCTTCGATCAGCGGCCCCTGCTGGGCGCGCTGCAGACTCGGATCCTCCGCGCGCAGAGCTTCCGCAGCGAGCCGGCGACGATGTGCATCGCCGAGCAGCACCACCTTGCGCACATGACTGTTCTGACCCTGCGGTGCGAGCAGCGGCACGACGACCGCGCTGATGGAGCGCTGGGCTCGACCCTTGCGCGCAGGCAAATCGAAGCGACAGCCTTCGCGGACTTCGATGTGCGCATCGCGCACGAAGGCCTCCAACCCGGAGCCCGGCACAAGGCTCGCGAGATGGCGCCCTTCGAGGCGCGCACCGAGCAGATCGCAGGCACCTCGATCGGCGAACACGACGAGGCCCTCGGCATCGACGATCAGCGCGCCGTCCGGCTTGGAGTGCGCCAGCTCGCGCAGCGCGGCCTGATGTTCGCTGCTATCGCGCCCGCCTGCACCCTCCGCGCCGTTGCGACCATCGCCAGCCTTGCGCAGCTGCTCATGCGCCGTGCGCAGTCCATCGTGCAACTCCTGCAGGCGACCGACCACGCGCAGGTGGTAGCGCAGTTCCTGTTCGAGCGTCTCAAGTTCCTCGCCGACGACGTAGGCGCAGACTCCGGCGTCGAAGGCCTTGGCGCGGTGCGTCGGCAATGCCGCGCGCTGGTGATAGAAGATGATCGGAGTCACGGCGAGCTCCGGAGTACTGCGCGCACGCCGCAGGCACTCCATGGCATCGAGTCCGCGCTTGAGTTGATCGGAGATCAGCAGCGCGCCGAAGGCCTGCTCGCGCACCACAGTGATCGCCTTGGTACCGGAGTCCGCCAGCACGACTTCGTAGCCGGACGATTCGAGCCGGCTCTTGAGCACGAGTGCCGAACCGCTGTCATCCTCGACGATCAGGACACGTACGGCCACGCGCACCTCCTTGCTGCGCACCGTTCCCGGATCCCGACCACCGAATCGGCGGATCGAAAGGACCAGCGGGTTTGCTGCGGGGGGGCGCGCATGCAGGAAAAAGTACCGTCAGGATTGGCCTGTGGAAAGAGCCCATTCAGGAGCTTGCAGATCCACGCACAGGAATTTGTTTTCCGCACATTTGAAATCTCCTAGCAGAAACGGCACCCGGGAGCCTGCATTGCACACTCCTAAGAAATCCCAACTAAATTGGTGGGCGATGAGGGATTCGAACCCCCGACTTCCTCCTTGTAAGGGAGGCACTCTAGCCGCTGAGTTAATCGCCCGATGTAGGTAGAGGGGCTTACGGTATCCTCCAACCTCTTTTCCTGCCACCACCTTCCCCCGCCACCCATCTCATGCGCATTGCTGTCGTCGGTACTGGTTATGTCGGCCTTGTTGCAGGCACCTGCTTTGCGGAGAGCGGGAACAGCGTGGTCTGCATCGACATCGACCGGGAGAAGGTCGAGAAGCTCAAAGGCGGCATCGTCCCGATCTACGAGCCTGGCCTCGAAGAACTGCTCAAGCGCAACACCCACGACGGGCGCCTGCGCTTCACCACCGACTACGCCGAGGGGCTGGCGCGAGCCGAGGTCGTGTTCATCGCGGTCGGCACGCCTCCCGGCGAGGATGGCAGCGCCGATCTGAAGTACGTGCTCGAAGCCGCGCGCTCCATCGCCAGACACATGAGCGGCTACACCGTGGTCGTCGACAAGTCGACCGTGCCGGTCGGCACGGCCGCCAAGGTGAAGGCCGTGATCGCCGCGAACACCAGTCACCCCTTCGACGTGGTCTCGAACCCCGAGTTCCTCAAGGAGGGCGCTGCGATCGATGATTTCCTGAAGCCGGACCGCGTGGTGATCGGCAGCGAGTCGCAGCGTGCCAAGGACATCATGGAGGAGCTCTACTCCCCCTTCGTCCGAACGGGAAATCCGATCCTGCACATGGACATCGCCTCGGCTGAGCTGACCAAGTACGCAGCCAACGCGATGCTCGCCACGCGCATCTCGTTCATGAACGAGATCGCGAACATCTGCATGAAGGTCGGCGCCAACGTTGAACAGGTGCGCCGCGGCATCGGCTCCGATGCGCGCATCGGCTCACGATTCCTTTTCGCGGGCGTCGGCTACGGCGGCTCCTGCTTCCCCAAGGATGTGCAGGCCATCATCCGCACCTCGGCCGACTACGGCTATGACTTCCGCATCCTCAAGGCCGTGGAAGAGGTCAACGAACGCCAGAAGCTGCTGCTCGTGGACATGGTCAAGCAGCGGTTCGGCACAGACCTCAAGGGGCGTCACTTCGCCATCTGGGGTCTGGCCTTCAAGCCCAACACCGATGACATGCGCGAGGCTCCCGCCGTCGTGGTGATCGAAGCCCTGCTGGAGGCGGGCGCCACGGTGACCGCGCACGATCCAGAAGCGATGCATGAGTGCCAGAAGCGTCATCTGGGCAACCGCATCACGTACTCTGAAATGCCGATGGATGCACTCAAGGGCGCGGATGCCCTGATCGTCGTCACGGAGTGGAACGAATTCCGCCGTCCCGATTTCGAGGCGGTCAAGTCGCTGCTGAAGCACCCGGTGATCTTCGACGGGCGCAACATCTACCCGCGCGCCACACTCGAACGCCTCGGCTTTGAATACCGCGGCATCGGCGTGTAGCCGCAGCGCCAGCGGTCCACAGCAGCCTACGCAGTCGGTGGACCTGCGCGCGCGCCATGCTGCCCTTGCCGGCATCGCCAGGGCCGCATCCTCGTGATCGCCTCGTGATCGCCTCGTGATCGCCTCGTGATCGCCTCGTGATCGCCTCGTGATCGCCTCGTGATCGCCTCGTGATCGCCTCGTGATCGCCTCGTGATCGCCTCGTGAT
>Ga0209668_10000061_pt1 | contig 40492 bp, 34 predicted proteins | sample FrelakmetPLP11PL_FD_187150 | JGI IMG/M metagenome (GOLD analysis project Ga0209668, IMG submission 187150) | Freshwater lake sediment microbial communities from the University of Notre Dame, USA, for methane emissions studies - PLP11 PL (SPAdes)... | ecosystem: Environmental > Aquatic >...
CCCGTTCGCATGAAACTCCACGACGCCGTCCTCATCGCCAACGGACAAGGGTTCTGGGGCGACTCTCTGCTCGGACCGATTCGCCTGGTCCGCGAAGGCCCGCTCGACTATCTCACGCTCGACTACCTCGCCGAGGTGACGATGTCGATCATGCAGAAGCAGCGCGCGCGCAATCCGGAGGCGGGTTACGCCTCGGACTTCGTGCGCATGATCGACCGCGTTGCGCCGGAGCTCGTGCAGAAGAACATCAAGGTCGTCGCCAATGCCGGCGGCGTGAACCCTCAGGCCTGCGCCAAGGCGGTGCTGAGCGTGCTCGCCAGGCACGGCATCAAGGGCGTCAAGATCGGTGTCGTCGAGGGCGATGACATCCTGGGCCAGCTCGATGCTCTGATCGCCGAAGGTGAAACGCTCGCCAACATGGACACCGGCGCTGCGCTATCGAGCGTGCGCGCAAAAGTTTCGAGCGCGAATGTCTATCTCGGCGCGTTCCCGATCGCGGAGGCGCTGGGTCAGGGCGCGCAGATCGTCATCACCGGCCGGGGCACGGATCCCGGACTGGTGCTCGGACCGATGATTCACGAGTTCGGCTGGCAGCGCGAGGAGTACGACAAGCTCGCGGCAGGCACGGTCGCCGGACACATCGTCGAGTGCGGCGCGCAGTGCACGGGCGGCAATTTCACCGACTGGCAGCGCGTGCCCGACATGGCGAAGATCGGCTATCCGATCGTGGAGGCCTATCACGACGGCAGCTTCGTGATCACCAAGCATGCAGGCACCGGCGGTGTGATCGATCTGTCGACGGTGGGCCATCAGCTCGCCTACGAAATGGGCGATCCGAAGGCCTATCTGGGTCCCGATTGCAGCGCGGATTTCACGAGCTTCCGCATGCGGCAGGATGGCCCGGACCGCGTGCGCGTCGAAGGCGTGCGCGGACAGGCTCCGACGCCGACCTACAAGGTCTCCATCTCTTTCGAGAACGGCTGGAAGGCCGTCGGGCAGCTGACGATCAGCGGCCCCGACGCGCTCGCCAAGGCCCGGCTGTGCGCCGAGATCGTGTGGAAGCGCCTCGAGCTCGACGGCTGCGTGTTCGCGCCGGAAGAGCGCATGGTCGAATATCTCGGCGCGAATGTCTGCCATGCGGGCATCGGCTCGGCCGAGCGTGCGGATCCCGGCGAAATCGTGCTGCGCATGGGCGTCAAGGGCATGAACAAGGCCAAGATCGAGCGCTTCGGTTACGAGCTGGTGCCGCTGGTGACGAGCGGGCCGCCGGGAGTCACCGGCTTCGCAGGCGGCCGGCCCCACGCGCAGGAGATCATCGGTTTCTGGCCCGCGCTCGTGAAGAAGACGCGCATCCAGTCCAAGGTCAGCATCTTCGAAAGCTAAAGGTTTCCCGAACATGGCAATCGTTCCCCTCTCCCGCATCGCCTGCGCCCGTTCGGGCGACAAGGGCGAAGGCTCGAATGTGGGCGTGCTGGCCCGCAGCGCGAGCGCCTATGAGTTCCTGCGCCGCGAGCTGACCACCGAGCGCGTGCGCGCGCACATGCACGGCATCAACTTCGGCGCCGTGAAGCGCTACGAGGCCGACAACATGCTGCTGCTCAACTTCATCCTCGCCGACAGCCTCGGCGGCGGCGGCTCCGCCTCGCTCAAGACCGATGCGCAGGGCAAGACGCACGGTCTCGCCGTGCTGCGCCTGGAGCTTGATGTGCCTCAGAGCGTGCTCGACGCGACTCCGCTGTCATGAACCTGATCCTCGAACTGCATGAAAAGGCGCGCCGCCTGCAGCGGCGCATCGTGCTGCCCGAATCGCAGGACGCGCGCGTGCGCCAGGCCGCCGCCGTGCTCGCGCAGAAGGGCATCTGCCAGCCTGTGCTGGTCGATGCCGGCAAGCTCGGCACGGCGCCCGCGGGTGTCGAGGTCGTCCGACCGGCCAGCGATCCACGCACCGCGAAGTTCGCCGCCGAGTTGCACGAGCTGCGCAAGGCCAAGGGTCTCAGCGCCGCGGAGGCGCAGCAGAAGCTGCTCGATCCCTTGTACTTCGGCGCCTTCCTGGTGCGCTCGGGCGACTGCGCCGGTGCCGTCAGCGGCAGCGAAGCTGCGACCGCGGATGTGCTGCGCGCTGGACTGCAGGTCGTCGGCCTGCAGCGCGGCATCGCCACGGTGAGCTCCTGCTTCCTCATGATCCTGCGAGACCGCGTGTTGACCTATGCGGACTGCGGGGTCGTGCCCAATCCGACCGCCGAACAACTCGTCGACATCGCGCTCGCGGCTGCCGAGAGCCATCGCAAGCTCGTCGGCGAATCGCCGCGCGTGGCGATGCTCTCCTTCTCGACCAAGGGCTCCGCAACGCACCCGGATGTCGACAAGGTGGTCAAGGCCACGCAGCTGCTCAAGGCGCGCGCCCCGGGCCTGATCTGCGACGGCGAGTTGCAGCTAGACGCCGCGATCGTGCCGCAGGTCGCCGAGCGCAAGGCACCCGGCTCTCCCGTGGCGGGCAAGGCCAACGTGCTGGTGTTCCCAGACCTCGATGCGGGCAACATCGGCTACAAGCTGACCGAGCGTCTGGCGGGCGCGACGGCACTGGGCCCGCTGGTGCAGGGCCTGGACAAGCCCTTCATGGATCTCTCGCGCGGCTGCAAGGCCGAGGATATCGTGGATGTCGCGGCCATTGCCGCGATCCTGGCAGGCTGAAGCACATGAGGCGCACGCACAAGGGCTTGGCGAAGCTGGCACTGCTGACGAGCGCCGGCCTGCTGCTCGGCGCGTGCAGGCATGCCAGCCTCGATCCCCGGCCGCTGGATCTGGAGCGCGAAGACACGCTGACACCTGCGGGAGTGCACATCCGCGAGCTGTATCTGGGTCAGGGCCCGCGCGCCAGGGCCGGCGATTGGCTCGTGATCGACTACACGGCCTGGCTGCTGGATGGCACGCGCGTCGACTCCTCGCTCGATCGCGGGGTCCCGATCGAGTTCGAGCTGGGAGCTGCGCCGATTGTCGGCTGGAACGAAGGCCTGCAGGGCGTGATGCCGCAGGGACGGCGCAGGCTGGAGATTCCGGCCCGGCTGGCGTACGGAGACGAGGGCTTCGGTGATCTGGTGCCGCCGGGTGCGGACCTGCGCTTCGAGGTGCATGTCCTCGAGGTGCGCCCCAAGCAGTAGCGCACGCGGCGGAGTTGTCCCTATCAAAGCCGTCGACCCGCACTGGACGGGCCAGCACGGGTCGACGATCTTTGTGACTTGCGTCATTGGCCGGCTCGAGAGCCGCCCATCAGGCGCATCAGCCCTGGGGCTTGGAGGCCGGGCAGGTGGCGGCCTTGGCACCTTCGCAGGAGCCGGCCTTCATGCCTTCGCAGGCGGCCTTCTTCTCCGCGCTGCAGCCTTCCGCAGACTTCTCGCTGCAGCAGCCGGCCTTGGGCATGTTGGCGCCCGAGGGGTCGGTCACGGAGGTGTTGCTGGTCGACTTGCAGGCGGCGACGAGGCCGACGAGGGCGATGGCGAAAACGAGGTTCTTCATGAGGATTGCTTTCTGCGGCGGATGCCGCGTTGCGGAGAGTTCCAGGGAGCAGCGTGGGCAGCCCCCGTCGAATGCGATCGTGTGGATTGTACGCCGAAACCGGGGGGGCAGGTGGTCGCCCGTGTGTAAAAACGATTCTCGCGGGAAAGCAGCGCAGCTAGGCTCTGGGGAGCATGAAAAAACTACCTGTGGCCCTGCTGACCCTCCTGCTGACGGTATCCGGCGCCTGCCAGGCCCCCGCCGTGCGCCTGGAACGACTGGCTCTGGAGCAGCGCACCGAGGCCCAGACCGAGGTCCGGCGCAGCCAGGACGCGCTCGCGAAGAACGAGCGGTTGCATGAGCGCGCCGACAAGGTGCGGAAAATTCTCGAGCAGCAGGGACAGGAGCTGACGCCGCTGGACGAGTTGTACGCGGCGCTGGTGCTGGTCGAGTCGGATCGGCCCGAGGATCTGGAAGCGGCGCAGCTGATCGCGCTGAAGTCGGCGGAGGGCGGTGAGGACCGCGGGTTCCGCGTGGCAGCCGAGGCGCAGGATCGGTTGCTGGTCAAGCGCGGGATGGCGCAGCGCTACGGCACACAGTTCGTCTGGGAGCCGGTCAACCGGATCTGGCGCCTGTATCCGATCGATCCACGCACAAGTGATGCCGAGCGCAAGGCCATGGGCGTCCCGCCGATGAGCGAGCTCAAGGCGCAGGAAGCGAAGCTCAATGCGGACTTCAAGGCTGACGAGGCCAAGCGCAAGTCCCAAAAGCAGACGCAGCAGCAGACGCCGAAGCCGGGCCAGCAGCCGAAGTAGGCGTCAGAGGAAGCTCAGCACGCGGTCGACTTCCGCCGGGCTGCCCATCACCACGCAGGTGCGTTGGTGCAGCTTGGAGGGCTGGATCTCGAGGATGCGCGTCTTGCCGGCGCAGCTCTTGCCGCCCGCCTGCTCGATGATCATCGACATCGGATTGGCTTCGTACATCAGGCGCAGCTTGCCTTCCGGCGCCTTCTTGGTCGGCGGATAGAGGAACACGCCGCCCTGAATCAGCACGCGGTGCACGTCGGCAACCATCGCGCCGGCGTAGCGGCTGGAATACCCGTTGGCCTGCGCCCACTCGAGATAGCGCTGGTAGCCCGGTTCGAAGGTCGGGCGATTGCCCTCGTTGACGGAGTAGGTCTTGCCGCTCTCCGGAATGCGCATGTTGTCCGCAACGCGCAGGAAGGAGCCGACATTGGGCTCGAGCACGAACATGCTGACGCCGTTGCCCGTGGTGAGCACGCAGACGGTCGAGGATCCGTAGAGGATGTAGCCCGCGGCAACCTGACGCGTGCCCTTCTGCAGCACGGTTTCATCGACATGCTCCGCCATGGGATCGTGGCGCAGGATGCTGAAGATCGTGCCGACCGCACCGCAGGTGTCAAGGTTGCTGGAGCCATCGAGCGGGTCGAACAGAACGATGTAGCGCCCGTCCTTCCCCGTGTTCTTCTGGATCACGATCGCCTCGTCGTTCTCCTCGCTGGCGACAACGGCAACGCCCTCGCGCTTGCCGAGGCAGCGCAGGAGCGTTTCGTTGGCGATCACATCGAGCTTCTGCTGAGTCTCTCCCTGGACATTCGTCGCCCCCACGGAACCGAGCACGTCATCGAGTCGCGCACGGCGGATCTTGGAAGAGATCACCTTGGCGGACAGGGCCAGCGCCGAGAGGATCCAGGTGAAGGTGCCGGTTGCGCCCGGATGCTTCGCCTCGCCCTCGAGGATGTGGCTTTGGAGCGTGATGAGGTTGTCGCTCTGGTTCATCGAGGGTTCCTTTCGGCGGGGCGCAGGTTCGACTGTTGAAGATTTTTCCATCATCGGGTCGGAGAGTCAGGATTGGGACGGGCGGCGGCGCGTGGCGTAGAGGAAGACGCAGATCGCGAGGATCACGCCGCAGACCGCCAGCTCCCCGCCCAGACCGATCAGGCGCGGCTCGCCCGATTTTGCGATCACGCCACCGGAGACCAGACCGGCGATCAGCACGCCGACGAGCGCCTCGCCGGCGACCAGGCCGGAGGCCGCCAGCACGCCCGGATCACCGCCCGCCTCGTGCTTCGAGCTGTCCTTGCCGCCCAGGCACAGCGCGCGCGCACAGCCGCCGATGAACAGCGGTGCCATCGTCGCCAGCGGCAGATACACGCCGATCGCAAAGGCCAGACCGGAGACTCCGCACAGCATCGCGCCGATCGAGAGGCCCGCGCCGCCGAGCACCAGCTCCCAGGGCAGCTCGCCCGCGAGCACGCCCTCGATGATCGTCTTCATCAACGTGGCCTGCGGCGCGCTGAGTTCCTTGCCGCCGAACTCATAGGCGCCGGCGAGAATGAACAGCGTGCCGGCCACGGCCCAGCAGGCGAATGCGGCACCGATCAACTGGCCCAGCTGTGCGCGCGCCGGTGTTCCGCCGACGAGATAGCCGGTCTTGAGATCCTGCGAGATGTCGCCGGCCTTGGAGGCTGCGATCGCAACGATCGTGCCGACCGTGAGCACGGCGGCCTTGGCTTCCATGCTTGTCCAGCCGTTGGCGACGAAGATCGAAGCCACACCCACCAGAGTCAGCAGAGCGATGCCGCTGGTCGGCTGCGAGGATACGCCGACGATACCGACGATGCGTGCAGCGACCGTGACGAACAGCACGCCGAAGACGCCGACCGCGACACCGCAGACCAGCCGCGGTCCAAGCTCCATGTTTCCGGCGAAGATGCCGGGCACCAGTGCGCTCACCAGCACGACCGTCGCGATGCCGAGCACGGGAAACCAGGCGGGCAGGTCGCGATCCGTGCGCTCCTGCGCCGCGGCGGCCGTCGGCGAGCCGGCGCGCAGCCCGGCAATCACACCGGCAAAGGCCGCATACATCGCCGGCAGATTCCTGAGCACCGTGAGGATGCCGGCGGCGGCCACGGCGCCTGCGCCGATGTAGCGCACATACCCCTTGCGGATCTCTTCGGCGCTCATGTCCGCGATCAACTGCGCCTTGACGGGCGCGAGCGGCGCGGTGAGGGCCGCGCCGAAGTACGCGATCATCGGTACGAGCACCAGCGAAGCGATGATGCCGCCCGCGACACACACGCCGGCCTGGCGGAAACCGAGGATGAAGCCCACGCCGATCAGCGCGGGCGAGAGCTCGATCGCCAGATGAGCCTTCGGCAGCACGCTCGGCAGCAGATCCACGCCGGCTTCTCCCGGCAGCAGATACAGCAGCGAAACCGCCAGCTTGATCAGTGCGCCGACGAGCATGCCGCGGAAGATCCACGCCGCGCTGCTCGTGCCGCCGGTGGTCGCGCGCAACACTTCCGCGCAGGCGGTTCCCTCCGGATACGGCAGCGTGGCGTGCTCCTTGACGATCAGGAGTCGGCGCAGGGGAATCATCGCCGCGATGCCGAGCAATCCGCCGAGGAAGCACAGCGCCACGACTTGCCAGTACGGCGGCACCATGCCCCAAAGGAACAGCGCAGGGATCGTGAACACCATGCCTGTCGCGAGCGACGTCGAAGCGCTGCCGATCGTCTGCGAGAGGTTTGCTTCGAGAATCGAAGCCCGCGAACCGAGCAGCTTGAAAACCGCAACAGTCATCACCGCCGCGGGGATCGAGGCGGAGACCGTCATGCCGACACGCAGCCCCAGATAGGCATTGGCGGCGCCGAAGATCACGCCCAGCACGACGCCCGCCAGCACGGCCCGCAGCGTGAACTCGGCAAGAGGGGCTTGCTTGGTGTTCATGCGCATGGTGTACCCCACACAGGCCCTCTGCGGCCACTCTGCGGCCACTCTGCGACCCTCTGCGGCCACTCTGGCATCGCTCGGCGGCCTGCACGCAGCCCTACTGCGTAGCCGGAGTACTCACTTGGAGTCCTGCGGACCCTCCCTGTGGCGAATTTCGCGCCGCAGGCAGGCGTGCGAGATTGCGTTCGTTCGAGCAGGGCCCTGGAGACCGGCTCGGACTCCCTCCGGGCGCACCGCCCCCGGGCGACTCACTCCCCCCTCCAGTTGACAGGACTCTCCCATGAAGATCTCCCGCCTCGCTACTGTTTCTCTCGCCACCGCTGCGGTTGCCGCAACCGCCTTCGCGTACATGCAGCTGCGCGTTGTGCCCAACGACAACCACATCGTCGCCAAGCGCATGCAGGGTTGCTGGAACCTCGATGTCACGGCCTCGCGCAAGCTCGACCCCGATCGCCAGCCGGTGTTCCGCACGCTGAAGTTCACTTCGGATGAGACCGTGCTTTCGAAGCTCACGAACTACGTTCCCCGCCTCGGCGTCAAGGATCTCTTCGGTGCCGGTTACGTCACGCTCAACGAGACCAACACCTACCCCTACGTGCTGACCACGCAGGACGGCAACCCGACCGCGATCTGGTTCGAACCGCAGGGCGACGATGCCTTCGGCAAGCCCCAGCACCGCACGGTGTGGGTTGCCATCGCTCGCGACACGATGAATGACATGCTCATGCTGGGTGGCACGCACACCTGGGATGTGCAGGCCATCTACAACCGCACGAAGTGCCAATGAAGTTCAGGGCTCAGCTACTCCTCGCGCTGCTGGCCCTTCCGGGCGGCCTCTCCTGCGCCACGCAGCAGGAGGGTCTCCATGCGGCTCTCAGCGATGCGGATGCTGGGCCCGTGTGGATCGTGAAGACAGGGGACTCGATCTGCGGGCTTGACGACCCGCGCATGTTGAGTGCCCCGGCCCGCCTCCAATTCGATCGCATCTATCGGTCCACTCCCGAAGTGCGTCGCATGGAAGCAGAAGGGATTGCTCCCGACTCGGCCACCGGCATCCTGCTCCATCAGCAGGCGCTGGATCGGATCTACCGCACCTGCGAGTTCGTCCGCAACCGGGATGGGTACTGCAGCATCTGGAAGGCGATCCGCCACGTGGACGGTCGACCGATCCCGGATGTCACCGACAAGGTGCTCCCGATCTTGTAGCGAAGACAGACATCCTGAGAGACTGCATCGGCCCCCTTCGGAGCAATACCGGAGGGGGCCGACGCTTTTGGCGCCTGTGCGTCCCCGGCACGCGCGTCCGACTGCGTAGTCGATCTACTCACTTGGAGCCGGCGCTTGTCGCTCTGTGACGAATTTCGCTCGCACGATCGCGGTGCGAGACTTCGTGCGTTCGATCGGTTTGGAGACCGATGCGAACTCGCTCCGGGCGCACTGCCCCCGGCGGAACCAGTCCCCGCTCCAATAGGACAATCCCATGAAGATCTCTCGCCTCGCTGTTGCTTCCCTCGCCACCGCCGCCGTCGCCGCGAGCGCATTCGCGTACTTCCAGCTGCGCGTGGTTCCCAACGACATGAACGTCGTCGCCAAGCGCCTCAACGGTTGCTGGAACCTCGATGTCACGGCCTCGCGCAAGCTCGATCCCGATCGTCAGCCGATCTACCGCACGTTGAAGTTCTCGGCGGATGTGGCCGTGCTGCCGCGGCTGACCAACGCCGTGCAGCGCCTCGGTCTCAAGGAGCTGACCAACGCGGGCTACGTCACGCTCAACGACACAAAGACCTACCCCTACGTGCTCACCACGCAGGACGGCAACCCGACCGTGATCTGGTTTGAGCCGTCGGGTGATGAAGCGCTCGGCAAGCCGATGCACCGCACGGTGTGGGTGGCGATCGCCCGCGACACGGCCAATGACATGCTGATGCTCGGCGGCGACCACACCTGGGATGTCCAAGCGATCTACAACCGCGTGACCTGTCCTTGAGGGCTCCGGGGCCCCGCTCGACACTCCCAAAAGCGGAAACGTAGCGTCGACCCCCCTGGGAGAGCCTCCTGGGGGGGTCGATCGATTGTGGTATCATTCCATCCGGATGCCATGATCGGTCTCAACACCACCTCCCGCCTGCTCAAGGCCCTCGCCGACGAAACCCGCCTCCGGATCCTCCACATGCTCGCCCAGGAGGAGCTCGCCGGCTCCGACCTGATGGAGATCCTCAACCTCGGCCAGAGCCGCGTCTCCACGCATCTGGCACTGCTGAAGGAAGTCGATCTGGTCGCCGATCGGCGCCACGGCCGCCGCACGCTGTACTCGCTGCAGCCCGGTCCATCGGCGGCGCTCGTGCACTCCCTGCTGAAGGAAAACGAGAGCTCGCCCGAGTTCGAGACGGACCTTGCCGGTCTGGAAGCGCTGCGCGATCGGCGCCGCAACGAGTCGCGCGCCTTCTTCGATCGCGTGGCCGCCGAATTCGATGAGCACATCCTGCCAGGCCGAACCTGGGAAGGACTGGCGCGCGGGCTGGTGCAGCTGGCCGATCGCGGCCGCTACGCCGATCTGGGCGTGGGCGACGGGCTACTGACGCTGCTGCTGGCAGAGGTCGCGAGCTCGGTGACGGCTGTCGACATCAATCCCGGCGTGCTGGAGCAACTGCGCACGCGCGCCAAGGCCAAGGGCATCGGCAACATCACGACGGTCGAGGGCGGGATCGAGAGCCTGCCGCTGCCCGACGCGAACTTCGATGTCGTCGTGATGAGCCAGGCGCTGCACCACGCGCAGGAACCGCGCAAGGCGCTGGAAGAAGCGCGCCGCGTGCTCGTGCCGGGTGGACGAGTGCTCGTGCTCGATCTGCTCGCCCACCACGAGGACTGGGTCAAGGATCAGTTCCAGCATGTGCATCTGGGCTTCGGTGAACCTGAGCTGGAGCAGATGCTGGTGGAAGCGGGCTTTGACCGCGTGCGAGTGCAGCGCGCGGCACGCGATCCGCAGCCGCCGCACTTCATGACGCTCGTGGCGACCGCCGTGCGTCCGGCCCGGAGCAAGGCATGAAGCCGCGGAATTCCGGCCAGTCCCGTCCCGGCCAGCACCGTCCCGCGCTGCGCGAGGCGCTCGAACGCCGCGTGCTCGTTCTCGACGGCGCCATGGGCACGCAGATCCATGCGGCGAATCTCGATCTGAACCGCGACTACGACGGGCACGAAAACTGCGTCGACATCGTCTCGGTCACGCGACCGGATGTCATCCAGCGCATCCACGAGACCTATCTGGAGGCCGGCTGCGATGTCGTCGAGACCAACACCTTCGGCGCGATGCCGCATGTCTTGAGCGAGTTCGGCATCGAGGCGCGCTGCCGCGAGATCAACCGCACCGCGGCCCAGGTGGCGCGCGCGGCCTGCGCCAAGCTCTCGACGCCGGATCGTCCGCGCTTTGCTCTGGGCTCGATGGGTCCTGGCACCAAGCTCGCGACGCTGGGACATACGAGCTACGACCTGCTCAAGGGCTCCTATCGCGACCAGGCCCGCGGACTGATCGAAGGCGGCGTCGACGGCTTCCTGATCGAAACCTGCCAGGATCCGCTGCAGATCAAGGCGGCGATCAACGGCATCCTCGACGCGCGCGGCGAAGCCGAGCTCGACCTGCCGATCTTCGTCAGCGTGACCATGGAGGTGACGGGTACGATGCTCGTCGGCACGGAGATGGCGGCCGCGATCGCGCTGCTCGATCCCTACCCCATCGATGTGCTGGGCATCAACTGCGCCACCGGTCCGCGCGAGATGGGCGAGCATGTGCGCCTGCTGGGGCAGACCTGCCGCAAGCGCACGCTGGTCTATCCCAACGCCGGTCTCCCCCAGCTGGTCGACGGCAAGCCCTTCTATCCGCTGACGCCGGAAGAGCTCGCCGACTGGCTGATGCGCTTTGTCGAGGAAGACGGGCTCAACATGGTCGGCGGCTGCTGCGGCACAACGCCCGCGCACATCGCCGCGCTGGCGCGCCGGCTGGGCACGCGCGAACCCAAGGCGCGCAAGCCCGCGCACGTGCCCTCGGTCTCGAGCATCTACTCGTCCGTGGCGCTGCGCCAGGACAACTCGATCCTCTTCGTCGGCGAGCGCTCCAACGCCAACGGCTCCAAGGCCTTCCGCGAGCACCTGCTGAACGGAAATATCGACGGCATGGTCGCGATGGGCCGCGAACAGGTGCGCGAGGGCAGCCACGTGCTCGATCTGTGCACAGCCTATGTGGGACGCGACGAGGTGGCGGACATGAGCGCCGCGGTCAAGCGCTATCGCGCCGACGTGGCTGCGCCGCTGATGATCGACAGCACCGAATCGCCTGTCCTGCGGGCCGCGCTGGCGCTCTCCGGCGGCCGCTCGATCGTCAACTCGATCAACCTCGAGGACGGCATGGAGCGCTGCGAAACGGTGCTGCCGCTGGTCAAGGAATTCGGCGCCGCCGTCGTGGCCCTGACCATCGACGAGGACGGCATGGCGAAGAAGGCAGATGACAAGCTGCGCATCGCCAAGCGACTCTACCGGATCTGCACCGAGGAATTCGGTTTGGCACCCGAGGACATCCTCTTCGACGTGCTGACCTTCACGATCTGCACGGGCAACGAGGAAGACCGCCGCCTGGGCCTCGAGACGCTGGAAGGCATCCGGCGCGTGCGCGAGGAGCTGCCCGGCGTGGGACTGCTGCTGGGCGTCTCGAACATCTCCTTCGGACTCAATCCGGCCGCGCGCCACGTGCTCAACTCGGTCTTCCTGCACCATGCGACCGAGGCGGGACTCACGGCCGCGATCCTGCACGCCGCGCGCATCGAGCCGCTGCACCGCATCGACGCCCGCGCCCGCGAAGTGGCCGAGGACCTGATCTTCGATCGCCGCCGCGAGGGCTACGATCCCCTGCAGGAGTTTCTCAAGCTCTTCGAGGGCGTCGACGTCAAGAAGAAGGCCGCGCGCAAGGTGCCCGAGGATGTGCTCGAGCGCCTCAAGTGGCGCATCATCGAAGGCGAGAAGCCCGGTCTCGAGGACGATCTCGCCCAGGCCATGCAGCGGAAGCGCCCGCTGGAGATCATCAATCAGGATCTGCTGGCCGGCATGGCGACCGTCGGCGAGCTGTTCGGCAAGGGCGAGATGCAACTGCCCTTCGTGCTGCAGTCCGCGGAGACGATGAAGGCCGCCGTAGCCTGCCTCGAGCCGCACATGGAGCGCGTCGCCGGCGAATCGCGCGGCAAGATCGTGCTTGCGACGGTGCGCGGAGACGTGCACGACATCGGCAAGAACCTCGTCGACATCATCCTCACCAACAACGGCTACACGGTCTACAACATCGGCATCAAGCAGCCGATCCAGCACATCCTCGATGTGGCTCACGAGCACCAGCCGCACGCCATCGGCATGAGCGGACTGCTCGTCAAGAGCACCGTGATCATGAAGGAGAACCTCGAGGAGATGAACCGCCGCGGCGTGAAGACGCCCGTCATCCTCGGCGGCGCGGCACTCACCCGCGCTTACGTCGAGGATGACTGCCGACGCACCTATGAAGGCGCGCTCTACTACGCGCAGGATGCCTTCGAAGGCCTCGACGTGATGGGTCGCATCGTCGCGGGCGAAGCCAGACCTGCGGTGAAGACTGCGCGCGAGACCGCGCCCGAGCACAGACCCGACACGCAGGGCAACGCGCTCAAGGCCGCCGCCAAGGCCGCCGAAGCGATCGCCACGCGCTCCGTGCCGCGCGCGAGCAAGGCCTGGAGCAAGCTCGCCGAGCTGCCACGCAACATCGACTACCCGGTCCCGCCCTTCTTCGGACCGCGCATCGTCGAGAACATCGCGCTGCAGAGCGTGATGCCCTACATCAACGAGACGACGCTGTTCCAGTTCCAATGGGGCTACCGCCGCAAGGGCAAGGCGCTCGCCGAATACAAGCGCTTCGTCGCCGAGAAGGTGCGCCCGATCTACCACGAGCTCGCCAAGACCTGCGCGAAGGAGAAGATCCTCGACTGCAAGGCCGCCTACGGCTACTGGCCCTGCGTGCCCGAGGGCGACAGCGTCATCCTGCTCGATCCTCAGCACTCGGGCCGCGAGGTGGCGCGCTTCGCCCTCCCGCGCCAGCAGGGCAAGCAGCAGCGCTGCATCAGCGACTTCTTCCATGTGCACGAGGGCAAGCCCGATGTGATCGCCCTCCAGGTGGTCACCGTGGGACAGCACGCCAGCGATGTGGCGCGTGAGTGGTTCGCGGCGAATCGCTATCAGGACTACCTGCATCTGCACGGACTCTCGGTCGAGGCAGCGGAGGCCCTGTCGGAGTACATCCACAAGCAGATCCGCGCGGAGCTCGGCATCGCGGGCGATGACGCACGCGACATGGCGGAGCTCTTCAAGCAGGGCTATCGCGGCTCGCGCTTCAGCTTCGGCTATCCCGCCTGCCCCAACATGGAGGATCAGGCGATCCTGCTGGAGCTCTTGGGCGCACAAAAGCTCGGCATTGCAATGAGCGATGAGTTTCAGCTGCACCCCGAGCAGTCGACCTCCGCCATCGTCTGCCACCACCCGAGCGCTAAGTACTTCACGATCTAGGGCCGGGCTGGCCGCGGTTATGGGCCGTCAGCGAACCACCAACTGCACGGGGATGGTTTGCAGGTCCTCCTCCGTCACCGGGAGGACTGTCGCCTCAAAGGTTGCTGGAAGATAGCCGACAGCAGAAAACTGAAACTGCGCGATGCCTGGTGGCAACCAGAGCGTCAGCTGATCGAAGTTCGGACCCATCATCGCATGATGGATCCCCGCTGCAGTGAACTGCAGCGCTCCCTGACGAATCTGCTCCCCGCGATAACCGATCGCAGCCAACCTGCAGGGAACGAGGTGGCGGGCCATTCGAATCGCGACGGTCTGGGTAGGACTGGAGATGGTAAAGCGCTCTGGTACGAACTGGCCACGCACGAAGGAATTCCGGCTTGTGAGCTCCCATTCGCCATAGGGCAGGCGAAGCTTGCCCGTCTGAGGGACCTTCACGTCAAAACGTCCACCCGCAAACCGACGTGAAGAAGCGAACTCGAGAAATGAGCTTGGTGTTTCGAGCGCGGAGCTAACGACGAAAGTAACTTCCGCTAGCTGCAATTCCGCGGCTGGACCTCGTTTTGGGATCAAGAGCGGAGCGAACTCCGGCGTGATGGGCATGAACCTGGCATCAACCCGAACTGGACCTCCCTTCGCCAAGAGTACATCAACTGCGTACTGGTCACAGCGCATCGCTGCCGTGGCCGAGGCACCAAGAATGACAGCCGCTCCCGGATAGCGCTCGTTCAGCTGAGCTTGCATTTTCCGAGTGCTCAAAGCGTTGGGAGAAGCTGCCAAGCACTCGGCGCCGGTACCCATGGAATAGGACAGTACTTCGTCATCCTCTGCCATGATGACGATGGCGAGCAGCTGAGTCAGTGGAAGCTCTAGAACCGGTCCAGGAACCTCAACCGTGAACAGCGAACGATCCGCGATTTCATAGAATTCGCTGACTATCTGCACTTGGTAGCGCTTTGCCGCCAAACTCCTGAAGACCGCCACGCCAACCGAGTCGGTGGCCTGAGAATAAATGGCACTGACCTTGTCCAACCCGTCCAGCGCCGCCACAGGGTTATGCGCTTGGGTCAACTCACTAGGGATAGCTAGCGGGGAAAGCAGAACAGTGATCCCAGGCACGGTGGCTCCGTGGATATCTGTGCATCGTACGGTCAACTGCGCTGCACGCTCGAGGGTGATCGTGATCGGATCAACGGCTGGGAGTTCGGAGACACTGTGAAGCTCCGGAACATACGACTCTTTGGTAACGGCCAGAAAACCGCTGGGGACTTGCTCGAGCCTATCGGCTGCGATCGTGAACTTTCCATCCACCCCCGTAAGCCCCAAGCACTGATCCTCGCTGGGACTTCTCGTGCGGGGCATCTTCGCGCACAGCCAAACGCTAGCACCTTGAATAGCGCTCCCATCACCGGCCTGCACGAGTACCAGCCGATGATGCTCCTCTGTCGCTGGCGTCCTTGTGGCTGTGTTCTCGCTGCGCTCAGGCGTTGGCGAAGAAGCGAACTCCGGATGAGGAGGAACTCGTGTCGTGGGGTTGGGCTGCGAGTCGACCTCGGTGTTTCTCCCCAAGAGCAACAGATACAGTGCGACGACACTGCAAACCGCAACTAGCCAACCGACCTGGCTCCTACGATGCAACACTACGCTACGTCGAAGCAACTAGTTGTCGCAATGACATGGAGGCAGGGGAGAGTCTGTAATTGGGTGTTCGTCGCATCCCTCACTACAGACCTGGGCCACACAGTAAACATCGAAAAGCCCAGTGTTCGTGTCGTAGGTCATGACACTCGTGCAGAGGGTCGAATCTGGCATCGGCGGTTCTCCTCCCAGCAGGCACTTGCAGTAGTAGTAATGGACTCCCTGAATCAACTGGTGGCGTTCGGTACAGGAGTAGTTGGAATCACAGGTACCTTTGCATTCCCATCCATAGAAGCCGGGCTCGCTTGGGATTGACCACACATTTAATGCACAGTCGGCGTCAAATCCGAGATTGGCCCCGGCTGGGACCGTGAGCAAAGCAAGGAGCAGCGGATTGATTATCGTCAACATGATCGACTTGATTCCCCTGTGAAGGCGGAACGGAGCAAGCTAGCGCATATTTCCCTTGGAGGCTAGGGGCGTTGGGTCACGCTGTCAACCCCTATTCGGTATTCTGGAACTGCTGGCGCCCTGCTTGCCCAGATCCCTGAGACAGTCCTCCTCGCCGACATCCCTGAGACAGATTTGACCTCCCAGTTTAGTGTAGAGGGCTGAAGGAAGATGCTCAGCGACGAACGAGTTTGCGCATGGCCTGCTACTAGAGCTGCATCGACCTATACGATTCACCAACCACCGCGGCAGTCGCTTCTCCTTTGGTTATCCCGCTTGCCCCAATATGGAGGATCAGGCCTTGCTGTTGGAGTTGCTAGGTGCCCAGCGACTGGGTCTCACAATGAGCGATGAGTTCCAGCTGCACCCCGAGCAGTCGACCTCCGCCATCGTCTGCCACCACCCGAGCGCGAAGTACTTCACGATCTAGGGCCGGGCTGGCCGCGGCTATGGGCCGTCAGCGAACCACCAACTGCACGGGGATGGTTTGCAGGTCCTCCTCCGTCACCGGCAGGACTGTCGCCTCAAACGTAGCCGGCACGTAGCCCACGGAACACAACTGGCTCTGCGCCGTCCCTGGTGGCAGCCACAAGGTCCGTTGATCCAGGTTCGCACTCATCATCGCATGGTGGATCCCCGCTGCGGTGAACTGCAGTGCGCCTTGGCGAATGGGACGAGGTGCCGAGTCACTCGAACCGCCACTGCCTCCTCACGTACTACCGATAAGCGGTCGCAGAGCGACTCGTTGACTAACGAGCGTTGACCGCGATGAACTCGTGTATGACATCCATGCCGGATGAGAAGAACATCTCCATCTCTTGATGGAGATGTATGCACTTAGAATCGTTGCCGTGGTCCACCAGAACCGTGCCTACCTTTCCCAAAGGCCCTTGAATGGCGAAGTCCACTTGCTGGACGCCCGGAGTTTGCACGATTGGGTTCGACACACCCGCAGGGCGCACTGTGTACTGCCCCGCTTCAATCAATCCGCCAGCAAGCTCGTGTATGCGCAGCATCAGGTTCGACTGAGCGCGAACCAAATCCTCATTCAGCGTGGAGATGATTGCGTCGAGTTGGGCCCTCTCGTCCGCCGTCAGAGACTTCTGCTCAGGATTGCACCAAGCGACCTTCAGGCACTCGCCGGAGTCAGGGAGTAGGCGCCCCTCATAACTCGGCTTTTGCGGCGCTTTCTGCAGTGTATTCGTTGGCGCGGGTGCCTCGGGAACCGTTGCGGACATCGCCGAAACCGAAGGCGCGCGCTGATCCGGGGCGCGTGCTGCGACAGGCTCTGGAGCTTCGCCCCGATGCTCGCCGCTTGCATGGTTCAGGCTCGGCGCACCCGAGAGGGCTGGCCCGTCTTGAGGGCGCCACCAGATCAACCCGAGCACAACCGTCGCGATGGCAGTGAGAAAGAATGCCAAAGCCCAGACTTTTAGCCGAGGAGCATGACGGGAATTGTCAGTGCGTACAGTCATGGCAAGTATAGCTCTGCGTGTACTGACAGACACCGGCCAGTCGCACTTCGACGTTTGATTGCTGCCCACACTCGAGGCTCAAGCCATGGCTGACACTGAAGGGTTGACCCGTTGTTGGAACCCCAGCGCCAATTTCAACGCCGTCCACCAGGACGGTGTACCTACAGGTGGACGTCCCGGTAATCACGACGCTAACAGTTGCGGAGCACATTTTTGGAGCACATGGCGGAATGGAGCAGTTTCCGTTCTTTTGATGCGTTGGAATAAACCATATGCCGTTTCCTGCAGGGCTGATGAGGCAATGTGACGGCACTGACGCGCATGCTTGAGGTGGTTGGTTGCCGAGGGCGCACTCGCAGACCCCACCTGCCTGTACAGCTGCAGGTAAGGGACGACTCATCCACACGGACACCGCGACCAAGATGCATGCAACAGCAAAACAGTATTTCATTTTTACTCTCCCTGTTCGAAACAACACGAATGCGAGCTATTTTTTCTACAGACGCAAGCTTTGCGACTACTTTGACATGCTATGCCTCCAGCGATCAAGAACACAAAAACAAAAAGTCGCTATTGACTAACCATCGGCGCTGTACACACTTACAGGATCTAGAGTTGCAGGGTTTGACCGCGAAGATATGGCACGTTGCGCGCTATACTTTCGGCCTGATTGGGCACCCGACCGAACCGCAGAGGCAGCCGATCCTGCTGGAGCTCTTGGGCGCACAAAAGCTCGGCATTGCAATGAGCGATGAGTTTCAGCTGCACCCCGAGCAGTCGACCTCCGCCATCGTCTGCCACCACCCGAGCGCGAAGTACTTCACGATCTAGCACACTTCGGCGTTCAGCCTACCTGTCCGAGTTCCGGCCCGCGGAACACGCCGCCTAGATGACTCTCGCGGTGCCAGCGAATGCAGTCCAGGGCCAAGGGCGCGCAGCCTGGAACGGGATCGCGCAGCGGCTTTCCGTGCAAACCGCGCAGCTCCGCAATCGCACCGTCGGAACCACTGAAATGACGCGAAACAAGCACGCGGCGCCGATCATCCAGCGTCCAGGCACCGTGATCAAACAGCTTGTGCAGCGTGGGCGTCAGGGCAAGTCCGTTATCCACGCTGGAGCGGCCGCCCTGACTGTGCCAGTGCACATGCGCCGCCTCGAGACAAAACAGCGTCCTGCCGATCATCGCCTGAAATCCCGTCACCGCGCAGCGGTGGTCGTAGGCCGCCAGCACTTCCTCCCGAAACGAGGCACTGCGCGGGCGTCGCTGCGCATAGGCACCTTGTGCCGACTCTCGGGCCTGATCGGCATGGGCAGGTGAAAGCGCTGCCGCAGCCATGCTCTCCAATCCCAGATCCGCTCGCAGATCTTCATGCAGCGAAGGCTCGAAATGCTCATCGAGCAGCAACTGCACCGCGCGCTCGGCCAGTGCAGGATCGGCAGCCAATGCCGAGGCATACGGTTCTGGAATGCGTCCTGCGCAGGTCCGGAAGGCAGCCATCGTCGGGAACCCTCTTGCGTTGCGTGGCATGCGGTCGGCCTGCGGCAACTCCCACACGCCATCGCTCTGCAGATACCAGAACGGATACTCGGCGTGCTGCGCGCCCGTGATCGGCGGGGCGTAGAGATCGAGCAACTCTTTCAGCGGCTGCTCGATTTCCGCAAAGGCAAGCTCGCGCCGGCCTTCCTTCACCCACCGCGCGATCACCAGCAGCATCAGGAGCGGCTTGTGCGGCTTGCGCTGACCCGTGGAGCGATCGACACGCAGTCTGGAAAGACGCTCGAGGAAGGATTGGCCGGGAGGCATGGGAAGGGCCTGCGCGGGAGAGTGTACCCGAGCGTGAAGTACTTCACGATCTCGCGCGATTCGCGCGTGACCTTGAGCCCCCAGACGGGTTGCATGGGCCACCATGCGAATTTTCGCGCTCATCCTCGTCCTGCTCGCCCCACTGGCCCTCTCGGAAGAGAAAAAGTCCGGCCCGACAACGACCACGGCCCCTGCCGCCCCGCCGAACTTCGTGGTGATCGTCGGCGAGGGCTGCGGCTGGTCGGGGACCTCTGTGGCGATGGACGGGGACCACCCGGAAGCCTGTGCGCACGAGACCCTGACCCCCAACCTGAAGAAGTTGCAGGAGCAGGGCATGCGTGCCTCGACCTTCTACGCCTCCAGCCCGCGCTGCACGCCCTCGCGCGCCAGCCTCTTCACCGGTGTCAGTCCGGCCGTTCTCAAGATGACCTATGTCAACGAGGGCGGCTCGAACCGGCGCGGCGAGAGCGAAGCCACTCTCAACACGCGGCTGCTGCCGCCCCACCCGAGCATGGAGCTGCCGGCGGAGGCGAAGACGGTCGCGCAGTGGCTCAAGCCGGCCGGTTACCGCAGCGCGCACTTCGGCAAGTGGCATGTCGGCCGCACGACGCCCACGCGGCTCGGCTTCGATGCCGATGACGGCGCCAACACGAACCAGGGACCCGATCGCAACGCACAGCCCAACCCCGAGGAGGGCATCTCGATCACGGATCGCGGCATCGCGTTCATCGAAGCGCAGGTCAAGGAGAAGAAGCCCTTCTACCTGCACCTGTCGCACTACGGCGGCGGCACGGAGGAGGAGGTCACGCCCGATTCGATGAAGGTCGTGCAGGCGCTGGGTGGTCGCGAGGGCGGTCGCGAAGGACGCGGCAAGGAGCTCGCGCTCAAGGGGGTCGTCGCCGATGTCGACCGCCAGATCGGGCGGCTCATGGCGAAGCTCGAGGAACTGGGCATCGCGGAGAACACCTATGTGATGTTCACGACCGATCACGGCACGCAGGGCCACAACTCCAATCCGCCGCTGTCCGGCGGCAAGGGTTCGCTGCTCGAAGGCGGCGTGCGCGTGCCCTTCCTCGTGCGCGGGCCTGGCATCAAGGCCGGTTCACAGACGGATGTGCGCGGAATCAGCTGGGATCTGGTGCCGACCGTGCTTGAGCTCGCGGGCGTGAAGCGCGAGGGCAAGGACATGATCGAAGGCGGCAGCCTGGTGCGCGTGTGGCGTGGCGAGGAGGGCGCGAGCGTGCAGCGTCCCAACGCCGCGATCGTGATGCACTTCCCCCACTACGATCTCGACAACGGCGGCCCGATGACCTCGGTCTACTCAGGCTCGTACAAGCTGCTGCGGCGCTACGAAACCGGACAGGACAGCCTCTACGACCTCGACAAGGATCTGCGCGAGGGCAATGACCTTGCGGCCAAGGAGCCGGAACGCACCAAGGAGCTGGCCGGCATCATGGAAGCCTACCTCAAGGCCGTCGGCGCGCAGATGCCCACCAAGAACGAAGCCTTTGATCCGGCCAAGGCCGCACCCGAAGCTCGACGCGGCGGACGCCGCGGCCAGAAGCAGGAGTGAATCGCATGCGCATCTTCAGCCCGCTTGCTGCTTTCTGCTGCTCCGTGGTGTGCAGCACAACTCCTGTGTCGGCGCACGACGGCCCGCACGGCCATGCGCCGATCGCCGTGCCGCTGGAAGTGCTGGCGCCGCCGGCCGCGCTCGAGCTGGTGCAGGAGAAGTCTCCCCGCAATCTGCCCTACGATGCCTTCGCACCGAGCGTGACCACGCGGCGCGATGAGCGCTGGCTGTATGTCGAGAGTCAGGGCTGGCCCGCGCACCCGATGATGGCCGGCATCCGCACCTGGCAGCAGCAGGTGCCGCTGCCGCAGCCCTACACCGGTGACAATGCCTGGCGCATTCCGCTGCAGCCCAAGCTCGCCGACAAGCCGATCAGCGGCAAGACGGCGCTCCTGCGCGGCGCGATCGCACTGGCAGCCAATGGCGTGCCGATCTTCAACGCGCTCAACAACCGCGGCGAGGATGCCTACAAGATCGGTGAGCTCGATCGCTGGGGCGGCCACTGCGGCCGCTCAGATGACTACCACTACCACGTTTCACCGCTGCACCTTCTGGAGAAGCTGGGTGCGGACTCACCCGTGGGTCATGCGCTCGATGGCTTCCCGCTCTACGGCCTGTTCGATCCCAAGCAGCCCAAGACCTGCCCGCTGGGAGGCACGGCGGCGCTCGATGAGATCAACGGACACCTCGGCAAGGGTGGCGAGTACCACTACCACTCGAGCCTCGAGTATCCCTACATCAACGGCGGCGTGCGCGGAGTGGTCGTCGTCGAAGGCGATCAGATCGATCCGCAGCCGCGCGCAGCGGGCGTGCGTCCTGCACTGCAGGCGCTGCGCGGTGCCGCGATCACGAGCCATGAGTCGCGCGGCGAGCAGAGCTGGAGCCTGAGCTACACGCTCAACGGCGGCACGCACCGGGTCGACTACCAGAAGCTCAAGGACGGGCGCTGGCAGTTCGACTTCGTGGCCGCCGACGGCACCAAGACCAGCGAGACCTACCCGGCGCAGAGCAGCGGCGGACGCCAAGGTGGCGGTGGCCGTCAAGGCAGCGATGGCGGTCAAGGTGGTGGCGGAGGCGGTGCCCGCAGACCTCAATCCGGTGAACAGCCCGCGCTGCCCTGGATCCTCGCCCACGCTGCGGAACTCGACACCGACAAGGACGGCACGGTCACGCGCGAAGAGCTGCTGCAGCAGGCAAAGGACGCCTTCACGGCCTTTGATGCCGACAAGAACGGATCAATCAGCGAACAGGAGCGCAAGGGCAGGGCCCCGCGCCTGCCGATGGGCGGCTTTGTCGGCCTGCATGTGCAGGAGCTCGATGCAGACAGTGACGGCAGCATCACGCTGGCCGAGATGGAAGCGACCAGTGTGCGCATGTTCGGCAAGTCGGATGCCAACGGTGACGGCAAGCTGGCCGGTGAGGAGCTGACGCGCGCACCTCAGGGTGGCGGTCAAGGTGGTGGGCAGGGTCGTCGCAACCAGCGCCCGGACGGCGGCGGTGGAGGCGGTGGCGGCAACCGCAACTCTCCGCGCGAGGAGGAAGAATTCCACGACGAGATCCCGGCGCATCCCTGGGACATCGTGCTGGCGCGACCGGGAGCGACCGAAATCACGATCAGCGTGCTCTCCTACGGCGCCGCGGAAGGCCGCATCGAATATGCGGTCGAAGGCGAAACCAAGACGCAGATCTCACCGATCGCCAAGCTAGAGCTCGAGCGCGCGCAGTCCTTCGTGCTCACCGGACTCAAGCCCGACACGGCCTATACCTACCGCTGGCAGTGGAAGACCGAGCAGGACAAGTGGGAATCAAGCGAGACTTACCGCTTCCACACCCAGCGTCCGGCCGGTACGCCCTACACGTACACCATCATCGCCGACTCGCACCTCGATTCGAATGCGCAGACGGAGACGTTCGCGCAGACGCTGGCCAATGCGTTGTCCGACAAGCCCGACTTCCACATCGATTTGGGCGATACGTTCATGACGGACAAGCGCCGGAATTTCCGCGATGCTCGGCCGCAGTACTTCGCCCAGCGCTACTGGCAGGGCAAGCTGGGCCACTCTGTGCCGCTGTTCATGATTCTGGGCAACCATGACGGCGAGTACGGCTACCATGACGGCGGCGAAGGCAGCATGCCGCACTGGTCGCACGCGCTGCGCACCAACCTCTTTCCGGCGCCGATCACCGGGGGAATCTATACAGGCAACGACCTGAAGCACCCCGTGCTCGGCGAGCTGCAGGATCACTATGCCTGGACCTGGGGCGATGCCACGCACATCGTGCTCGACCCGTTCTGGTACACGAATGTGCGCGGACGCGGCAACGGACCAAGTCCCGACAACTGGTCGCGCACGCTGGGCAAGAACCAGTATGACTGGCTCAGCGCGAGCTTGGCGGCTTCCAAGTCGAAGTACATCTTCGTCTACATCCACCACCTCGTCGGCGGTCGCGGACGGGATGCGCGCGGCGGCGTGGAGTCCGCGGGCTGGTACGAATGGGGCGGCCGCAACGAGGCCGGTGTGGACGAATTCGCAGTAAAGCGTCCGGGCTGGGCCAAACCCATCCACCAGATGCTGGTCGAGCACAAGGTCGCCGCCGTATTCCACGGGCATGACCACATGTACGTGCACAATCAGCTCGATGGCGTCGTTTACCAGCTGGTTCCCCAGCCCGGCAACGCGCGCGGCGGAACGGGCAGCGCAGAGCCCTACGGCTATACCTCGGGCCTGATCCTCGGCAGTCCGGGACACCTGCGAGTCTTCGTGGGACCGGACTCCGCCAAGGTCGAGTTCGTGCGCAGCGTCCGTGGTGGCAGCTCCGGCGGCGGGCGTCGGAGCGAGAGCGGCAAGCTGGGCGCCGAAGTGGCGCACCAGTGGGAAGTGAAGCCTCGGGCTGAAAAGTGATCCGGGGGGCGGGCTCGCGCGTACACTCTCCGGCATGAAGACCTGCGTCTGGCTCGCCCTTTCCGTGTTCCTCGGCTCCTGCGGCAGCCAGCCGCAACCGGTGCAAGAGCCTGCTCAGGCTCCGATCACACCCGCAACGGCCACTCCGATGACCAAGTACAATGCCCTCAACTCCGAAGAAGCCCGCGTGATCTTGCGCAAGGGCACGGAGCGCGCCTTCACCGGCGAGTACACCGACAACAAGGCGGAGGGGACCTACATCTGCCGCCAGTGCAATGCTCCGCTGTACCTGTCCAAGGACAAGTTCCACTCCGGCTGCGGCTGGCCTTCATTCGACGATGAAGTGCCCGGCGCCGTGCGCCGCGAGACCGATGCGGACGGACATCGCACCGAGATCCTGTGCAAGAACTGCAACGGACATCTGGGGCATGTCTTCCTGGGCGAAGGGTTCACCAAGAAGGACACGCGGCACTGCGTCAACTCGATCTCGATGAAGTTCGTTCCCGCAGGTCAGGAACTGCCGCCCGTCATCCGCCCCGCGCAGAACTGATCAATCTTTGAGGAATTCGGCCAGCGCACGTCCGGCGACGGCGTTGCCGCGCGCATTCCAGTGCGTGTCCTGCAGGTGGTAAAGGTGCAGGCGGCCGTCCGTAAGCGGTGCGCTCGCCCGCAGAACCGGCAGCAGGTCCAGCACTTCGATGCCGCGTGAGCCGAGAGCTTCGCGCAGCAGTTGCTGCGCGCGATCGCGCTTGACACCCTCGGTCCGGACTGAATTCCAGAGCGAGTCCTCGACCTGCAGCTCATCGGGGATCAGGAGCACGAGGAAGCGCCGGTCTCCGCAAGCACGGCGCATCTCATCCAGCTGGAGCGCCAGCTCCGCGGCCTGAGAAGCCGGCCATGCAGCCAGAGCCCGCTCCCGTTCGCGTTCCAGCCGCATGAAGCCCTCGAGCGACATCGTCGGAATCTCAAGCGCGCAATCCGTGAGCCATGGGTAGAGCTGCTCATCCACGCCGCTGCGCTGCTCGGCGCTGCCCGCGACCTGTGCCACGAGTCCTTGCTTTCTCGAGCGCTCCTCGGCGATGCGAGCCAGGCGCCGAGGCAGGAGACGCACAAGCACCGAGTTCGAGTCGAGCCAATCGGCTTCCCAGGGACGGTGGTCTTCCGACGGGGTGACATCCAGATCATTGCCTGCGAACAACGCGATCACGACGACACTCGGATCGCGGGGAAGCACCTCGGTGCGCAGCAGATGGGCATACTCCGGGACACCGATGCCTGCGATGCCGTAGTTGTCGACCGGAATGCCCAGCTGCCGTTCAGCGACGCTGGTGTAGTGCCAGGCCAGCGGCACGGAACCCTGCGAAAAGGAGTCGCCGATGACGGCGATGCGCTGCTCACCGATCCTGCGCACCGCGAATTCCTCGTCGTAATGCCCCTGCGAGTTGCAGGGCACACGGAAGCGCAGCGCGCCCGGCTTGGGCCGATTGCGCTCGAGCGCCGCACCCGGTTGGCTACTCCCGCGCGCCAGCAGTGCCGAGGGTCGTGCCCGATCGATCGCGCGCAGCGCAAGCTCAAGGAGCGGAAGCGTCAGCAAGAGCACCAGCAGCCAGCGCGTCAGCGTCACCCATCGCGCTGCTGACTGCGCGAAAGCCCACAAAAGCCACGCGCTGATCGCGCCCGAGGGCAGGGCCAGTCGCCACCACCAGGCACGCTCGTACCAGGGCAGCGCGAAAAGACACCAGATCCAGCACGCACCGGCGCACGCCAACACCCAGCCGACGGCCCGGCCCAAGCTCAACTGCACCCGTCGCGCGGCAAACACGCCTGCACCGGCGACAAGCAGCGCGATCAGCTGCAGCCTCCATTCGCCCGGCGCGAACAACTCGAGCGCCTGGGCCTCGCGCGCCCAGCCGATCAGGCCTGCAAGCGACAACAGGGTGCAGGCCAGGGCCGGCAGGCGCCTCATGGCTGCTCCCCCATATGCTGCAAGGCCAACCGTGCGCACTGAACCACCGCCGGATGCGCATCCTGCAAGGCGACGCGCAAGGCCGCGGAACGCGGAGCGGGATCCGAGGAGACCAGAGCGAGCTGCAGACAGGCCAGCGCACGCGTCTGCGCCAGATCGTTCTCCAGCTCGCGCATGAGCAGGTCGGCATTTGTTTCGCGCTGCAGAAGCGGACGGAACTCCTCGCTGAGTGCCAAGCCGAAGAGCTGCGCAGCAAGCCGTCCAGCCGGCGTTTCCGCAGACTTCATGGCATCGACAGCCGGTTCCCAGCAACGCGCTCCGTGAACACGAAGCAGCACGGCTGCAGGAAGGCTGGCCTCTAGAACTGCGCAACGCGCCAGCGCATCCCTGGCAGCCCCCGCGCGCTCGCCGTCTGGACCGTTCGCAAGGCGCATGAGCTCGCGCAGAACCGCAGGATCATCGGGTGCGATGCGCGCCAGAGCGGCGATTGCGCGCACGGCAACGAAAGACTCGTCCTGCTGTGCGCATTGGAGGAGCTCCGCCAGCAGCGGGCGGGCGGGCGCCCCCATCTCCCCGAGTATCCACGCGGTGACGGCACGGCGGCGCGGATCGTCCGCGCACACGGATTCCTTCAGGACACCCAACGCAGGAGCACCGATCCCCGCCAGCACGACACCCAGTTCCCGCGGGTTGGATTGACCCGCGTTCATGAGCCGCTGAGCGAGAGCCTGCGCTCCGGGTTCACCCGCTTGCGTCAATGCCAGCCGAAGGGCTGCGCGATATTCGGGGCTGGCACCATCCACCTCGCAGAGCAGCGTAACCAGCGTCTGGGCGTGCATGGGAGCCAGCTGCACGAGCGCACGGTCCGCAGCGCGCCGCCAGGCAGGTTCGGGGTCATCCACCATGCGCATGAGCTGGTGAATGCCCGCCTCCGTAGTCTCCGCGGGCCGCGCAGCCTGCCTCAGCGCGCCCCAACGCGCCTCAAAAGCCTCGTTCCCACCGCAGGATGAAGCGAGGATCAAGGTCAGGCACGACCATCTGCGCAAGAGGCTCACTGCGTGTAGACTATCGACATGAAGCGCGCGCTCCTACTGCTGCTTTTCACGCTCGGTTTCGTCGCCGAAGCATCCGCCTCCGACTGGTCCAACTCCGGCGGCGGCCCTGAGCGTAATGGACGCTCGCGCGAAGTCGGCCCCGACTCCTTCAGTATTCTTTGGACGGGCGCTCCGAGTTCGGTGATCTCCTGGCAGCCGGTGACCGAGGGCAACCGCGTGTTCATGGTGCGGCAGACGGGGTTCCCCTCCAGCGGCGAGCCCAACGGTTCGCCGGTCATCGCCAAGGATCTCACCACGGGCGCGCCCCTGTGGACCGTAAACATCCCCTTCAATGCCGGAGACTGGACCACTTGGATCGCAGGCGTGAAGGACGGACGCGTGTACTGCTCGCGCTCCGGCAACGGTGGTTCCGTCTCGGCAAAGCTGTACTGCCTCGACGCAGCAACGGGAGCCACCCTGTGGATTTCGCAGGAGAACCAGAATGTCGGCGCGTACGACGGCGTGGTCTTCGCACCGGACGGTGATCCGATTCTGGGTTCACACACGCGCATCTGGCGCATCAACTCGACCGATGGCACAACGGTCTGGTCGACTCCGCGCACAGGCAGCGTCAGCGGCAACTGCGGCGTTTGCCTGTCGGGATCCGCGGTCTACAGCTGCGATGTGGTGCCCGGCGGTCAGGCCATCAAGCGCTTTGACCTCAATACCGGCGTGCTGCAGTACACCGGGCCGACGATGGTCGGCTTCCTGCTGCAGAACACACCGATGGCAGGCCCCACCGGCGAGGTCTATCTCTCGCGTGTCCAGAACAACTCCTCCGTCGATTTCTTCTTCGCGTTTGAGGACACCGGCTCGGGTTTCGTCCAGCTCTGGAACGCTCCTGCGGCCTACTCCACCTGGAGCGAATTCGCGGTCGGCCATGACAACAGCGTCTACATGTTCGCTCCGGGCAACATCCTGGAACGCCGCGACGGGCGCACTGGCGCGCTGATCAACAGCTTCGGACCCGTGATCGCAGACCAGCCGCTCGCCCCGCGCTTTGCGCTCGATGCGGTCGGCCGCGTGTATTTCTCGAACGGCGGTTTCGCCAACGGCCGCGTCTACGCCTTTGACCACGATCTGACGCTGCGCGGTTCCTTCGCGCTCCCCAACATCAACATCGGCGGCCCGGTGCTGGGTCAGGGCGGCGTGCTGCTGGTTTCCGGAACGGGCACGGATGTGCGCGCCTTCCGAACCAACGCCACGATCATTCCCGGCTGCTTCGGCGATGGCAGCGCCAGCGCCTGCCCTTGCAACAATCAGGGCGTCATCGGCCGGGGCTGCGCCAACTCGCAAGTGAACAGTCAGGGCGCGCTGCTGATGGCGGACGGGGATCCGGGCAATGACAGCTTGCGGCTGGAGGCCAGCGGCATGCTGCCCACGGCGCTGTGCATCTTCCTGCAGGGCAGCCTGTCGCTCAGCAACCCGGCTCTCTTCGGCGACGGTCTGCGCTGCGCCGGCGGACAGTTGCTGCGCCTGTCGGTCAAGAATGGCGTCAACGGCACGGCGCGCTATCCCGAACAGAGCGAGCTCTCGATCCGCGACCGCAACACACAGCTGGGCTTCCCGATCGGACCGGGTGCCTCGACGATCTACCAGACCTACTACCGGGATCCGGTACTGGGCTTCTGCCCCAACCCGCCGGGCAACAGTTGGAACGTGACCAACAGCCTGCGGGTCAACTGGCCGTGAAAAAGGCCGTTCAGACCGCGTAGAATCGCGGCATGGTCGAGGCCTTCCGCTGCTCCCAATGCTCCGCGCCGGTCACGGATGACAACTGGACGAGTTGTCCGTTCTGCGGGACCGTACTGAACAAGCCGACCATCAACCCGTTGCGCGCGGCGACCGCGCCGGCGCGTTTCGCTGCGGCTCGCAGACATCCCGATCTGGAACGACTGCTTCAGCTGACACCCAGCACGTCCGGCTTCGCCGCCAGTCAGATCTTTCTCGTGTTCTTCCTGGTGATCTGGATCGGCGCCACGCTGTTCATGTCCACCGTGTTCGCGGAAGTCGCCGGTCTCGCGGCCCTGCTCCCCCTCGCCATGGGCGTCTTCGGCTTCGTGATGGTCTCAAGGGGCCTGATCAAGGCCCGTTCGATCCGCAATGCCCCGCTGGAGCGTGAAATCGTGGTGCTGCTCGATGAGCGCACGGAGGTCTCCGGCGGCGGCAAGGACAGCTCCGCATCCACAGCCTATTACCTCCTGGTGCAGGGCGAGGACGGCGCGCGCACGGAACTGGGCTGCTCCGCTCAAGTCGCGGGCAAGGTGACCGCCGGCGACATCGGCGTGGCCTACCGCAAGGGCAGCTGGCTGGCGGACTTTCAGCGCATCGATGTCTGAAGCGAATCAGCTGCGGACAACGAAGCCGGCGTTCTGCAGTCGCGCTTCGACCTCCACGCCGTGATCGGCGCGGCGCGTCTCCACGAGCACCTCGACATCCACCGAGCCGATCGGAACCTTCCAGCCCGCGCGCTGGTGCTGGACATCGAGCACATTGCACTGCGCTTCGCCGAGGATGCCGAGCACCCGTGACAGCTGCCCGGGCGTGTCCGGCAGACGCAACCGCAGCAGGTGATATCGCCCGGCGTGCGAGAGGCCGTTTTCGATGATGCGTGCGAGCAGGTTGAGGTCGATGTTGCCGCCGCACAGGATCGCGCAGACCGTTCCGGCCTGCGGCACCTTGCCTGCGAGCAGCGCCGCGATGCCGGCGACGCCGGCCGCCTCGCCGACGAGCTTGCTCTTTTCCATGGTCTGAACCACGGCGTCCGCGATCTCGTGATCCTCCACGGTAACGCAGTCATCGACGAGCTCGAGGATCGTCGGCAGAGTATGGATGCCCGTGCTGCCGACCCGGATGCCGTCGGCGATCGTCTCGGGCCGCCCCACCGCCACCGGCCTGCGGGCGCGGAAGGACGCAACCGTGGGTGCCGCACCGGCAGCCTGCACGCCGATGATGCGCACCGAGGGCTTGAGCGCCTTGACGGCCCGTGCGATGCCGCTGATCAGTCCTCCGCCGCCGATCGAGACCACGATCGTGTCGACCTGCGGCAGATCCTGCAGCACCTCCAGCCCGATCGTGCCCTGACCGTCGATGACATCCGGATCATCGAAGGGATGCACCAGCGTGAAGCCCTCGCGTTCGACGAGCTCCTGCGCGTGTTGCTGACTCTTGTCGTAGCTCTCACCCTGCAATACGACGCGAGCGCCATAGCTCTCGGTGCGCTGCACCTTGTTGATCGGTGTGGAGAGCGGCATGACGATCGTCGCCTGGCAGCCGAGCAGCTTCGCAGCCAGCGCCACACCCTGCGCGTGGTTGCCTGCCGAGGCGGCCACGAGTCCACGCGCGCGCTCGGCCGGGCTGAGCAGCTGGATTCTGTTGAGTGCGCCACGCAGCTTGAACGACCCGGTCCGCTGAAGGCTCTCGAGCTTGAGCCAGACCTCGGAGCCGCTCGACTCGCTGAAGGTGTGCGAGTAGACGGTCGGCGTGTGGCGGATGTGAGGCTTGAGGCGCTCGGCGGCGGCGCGGATGCGCGCAAGTGCAGTGTCCATGCAGACAAGGCATCCTAACGACTGCGGATTCGCGTAGCATGCGGACATGCTGGGTTTGCTGCTGATCGTCTGCGCGGCCGCGCAGGAGTCCGCTCCGCGCGAGTTGCATCCGCTTGACTGGCTGGTGATCGAGTCTGTCGACAAGACGGGGCGCCGGCCGTTCCGCCCGGACGCGGTCTTCGATGCGTATCTGCTGAACCGTGCGTCACGGCTGCCTGCGACAGATCACACGCTCAAGGGCGAGCTGGGCGTCGAGCGCACCTGGCAGGAGCGCCACATCAAGGCGGGCGAGCGCATCGGCGGGGAGCTTGCCTACGCATTCACCTCGGTGACGATGGATCACTCCGGCGTCTGGATGGCGGAGCTTTCGGGCGCGGGACGGCTGTGGGTCAACGGCACGCCCTTCATCGGGGATGTCTACGGGCTTGGCCTGGGGGCCGTCCCCGTGGAGCTGCGCGAAGGGGCGAATTCGATCTTCGTCAGCGGCGTCAGGGGTTCGTTCCAGCTCGTGTTCCGCGAGCCGCCGCGGGATGAGTTCATCGCCGACACCGATCGCACGGTTCCTGATGCAGAGTCAGACTCGACGCTGTGCGGTCTGGTGCATGTCAACGCAACGACACAGCGCTCGACGCGTCTGCGGTTGCCTCCGCTGTCCATCGAGAAGCGCCCGGTGCAGGTGCAGGGCGTTCGCGGGAAGGGAGAAATCGTGGCCGAGTTGCCGGATGCACTGAGCCCCGTGCGCCTGCGCGTCATCGATGGCCTTGCGCATCGCAGGCGCAGCTTCCTCTCGCATGAAGACGAGTCCGTGCAGGAATACGGCTTTCTGCCGGCGCAGGCACCTTCGGAGAGGACGCGGACGCTGCTTAGCCTGCACGGAGCAGGCGTCGACTGCTGGGGACAGATCAGTTCCTACTCTCCGAAGGCCGACCTCCAGATCATCGCGCCCACCAACCGCAGGCAGTTCGGTTTCGACTGGCAGGACTGGGGCCGGACCAACGCCTATGAGGCGCTGCAGGCCGTTGTCGGAAGACAGCTCCCGCAGGTGTATCTCAGCGGGCACTCCATGGGCGGACATGGCACATGGCACCTCGCCTCGAACGACCCGGACCGCTTCCTCGCTATCGCCCCGAGTGCGGGCTGGATCAGCTTCGACAGCTACGGCGGCCGTCCGGACGGCGAATTGCGCGCGTTGTGGCATGCAGCGGATGGAGCCTCCGACACGCTTGCACGGATCGACAATCTGGTCGGCATCCCGACCTACATCATCCACGGCACGGCCGATGACAATGTACCGGCCAGCGAAGCGCGCCGGATGGAGTCGGAACTGCGCGCGCGCGGTGCGCAGCCGAGCGTGCACTACGAGGAGGGCGCCGGCCACTGGTGGGATGGCGGTCGCTCGCCCGGAGCGGACTGCCTCGACTGGCCGGAAGCCTTCGGACTCTTCGAAGCGCATGCGCAGCAGCACACAAGCGCTGATTTCGACTGGCGCTCGGTGGATCCGGGCATCGATGACACGCACGAGTGGGTTCGCGTGGAGCAGTTGATCGAGTACGGGCTGCCGCTGCGGATCAAGAGCGTGCGTGTCGGCGGCACCCGCCATCTCATCACGCAGAATGTCCGGCAACTCTCGCTGCTCCGCCATCCGCCGGATGAAGAGCTCACGCAGCTGGTGCTGGACGGGCAGTTGTTCACGCAGCTGCCGCGGGTGCGACCGCTGAGCTTTGTGTGGAACACGGGTGCGTGGGCGCTCGGCGAAGCGCAGGCCGGAGAGAAGAGCGCTTGGCTTTCCGGTCCTTTCAAGCGCGCGTTCCGCAACCGCTTCGTGCTGGTCTACGGAACCGCCGGAAGCGCGGAGGAGAACCGTGAGCTCTTTGAGCGTGCCCGACTCGATGCACAGACCTGGTGGTATCGCGGCAACGGCCGGGGCATCCTGCTGTCCGACGAAGAGTATCTCGCGGAAGCCGCGGAGAACCGCAATGTGATCCTGTACGGCAACCGCGACACCAACCGAGCCTTTGATGCGCTCGTCGCCGGCGACGCCCCCTTCGATGCGCGACGCGGCAGCATCCGCGTGGCCGACCGCGAGCATCGCGGTGACGCGCTGGGTGCGGTTTGCATCCTGCCGGCGCGCAGCGGCCGGAAGGAAGCGCTCGTCGGTCTGTGCGCGGACAGCGGCCCGCGCGGCACACGATTGGGTCAGACGCTGGCGACCTTCGTCTCCGGCGTCGGTTACCCGGACTATGCCGTGTACTCGCCGGAAATCCTGCGCAGCGGAGACGGCGGCGTGCTGGAGGCCGGCTGGTGGAGTGCGCGTTGGCAGCCGCAGCACTTCTCCTTCCGTCGCAACTAGCGCGAGAAGAAGCTCTGAATTCCGAGCGGTACGCCGCCCGATCCGCCTCCGTAGGTCGAGCTGGCGCGCGCGCTCTTCGCCCACTGCATCCCGCCTGGGCCGAGCAGTTGCACGGCATCGATCTCGTTCCATCCGCTGACCCGGTTGGTGTCGAGCACCAGCTTGACGGCGCTGACCGAAGCGATGCCAGGGAACTCGACCGAAAGCGGATGGGACGTCGGCGTGCGATCCGTGCGGTGCACCAGCTGCCATTCACCATCCCGCGTACGCACAAGCACTTCCTGGATGGCGCCGGGGGCGCAGGTCTCGTGAATGACAACCCGATCCGCGTTCATCGGTGTGGCGTACGACAGTTCGATCCACTGCAGGCCGCATTCCGCGCTGCGCGGTGCCCAGGCCTTGGGGTCATCGCGCTTGAAATCGGCGTCGGGCGCCCCGCAGGCCTGCATGGCGTGCCAGCCCGGGATCTCCGTCTGTCGGCGTTGCGAAGCACCGAGAGCCTCGCGCACTTCCGGATCCGTCTCGAAGCCCAGCCACTGCTGAACATAGCTGCGGAACTCCTCGGTGGGATATTCGCCGATGCGAATGGCCGCAGCGAGGCGCACCGGCTGTTCGATCGTCGATGAATTGATGAACAGCTGCAGCGCGGACTCCAGATCCGAGGAATCTGCCTGACGCACGAGCGCACAGCGCCACTCCGTGTCCGGGGCGCGCGGAAAGAGCCGCAGGAGCGTGGCATTCCAGCGCTCCTGTGAGAGCTTCTGCAGCGTATTGAGGCAGGCATCGCTGCGCTGCTTGCCTTGCAGCGCGAAGAGCAGTTGCTCCAGCGATCGCAGCGCACCGTCGTCACCCGTGACGCTCAAGGACGCGAGCGCCGCCAGACAAAGGGTTTCCTCCGCAGGCGGCGCCACGCAGAAAACCAGCGCGCCATTGACATCCGCATGTCCCTGAAAGCGCTTGCGCTGCAAGAGACGCGCCAGCGAACAGCGCAGCGGAGTCACGCGGCTCGTGTCGCGCAGCAGCGCGCAGACGGGCTCGACGAGGTTGCCCAGCCGCGCCTCGACCGCAAGCCGATAGAACTCCGAGCCTTGTTCGTCCTCCAGAAACGAAAGCGCGTACTGATCGAGGTACCAGCGGTCTTCCCGCGCAGGAGCAGCCGGCTCACCACCGCCGGCAATCGCGGGCGCGCGCGACTCTCCGCCGGAGCTCAACTGCTGGTTGCGTTGCAGGCGCGCGAGCTCCTCCCGCAGCGCCTGCACCTCCTGTCGCAGCGCCGTCACATCTTCACCCGGCATGCTCGCCGTGATCGGCTCGGCGATCGCTGCACGCCCCTCGCGCTCCGACATCCAGTACACTCCGGCCACGAGCGCCAAGGCTGCGCCGATCAGGCTGAGAAACACCAACCGCATCGTTTTCTCCTGACGCCAGTGTATCCTCCCGAACCTTGCGCATGGGAAGCACAGGCGGGTTGGCCCTGGTGATGAGCGGCGGCGGTGCCCGCGCCGCCTATCAGGTCGGCGTGCTGCGCATGCTCGGCCGGCGCTTCCCCCACTTCGCTCCGCCGATACTCACCGGCGTTTCCGCAGGCGCCATCAACGCGGCGTTTCTCGCAGCGAAACCCGGCGACTTCGAGACCCGCTCCGCCGCCCTGCAGAGCCTGTGGAGCCGGTTGACGCCCGAGCAGGTCTACCGCATCGGCACACTCGATCTGGCGCGCAATGTCCTGCAGACCGGACTCAAGCTGGTCTCCGGCGGACTGGTCCGCACTCGAAGGCGCTACGCGCTCGTGGACACCTCGCCGTTGCGCGAACTGCTGCAGCGCGAGCTGGGATCGACAGACGGGCGATTGCCCGGCATCGAACAGAACATCGCCGCGGAACGGCTGCGCTCCGTGGCCATCACGGCATCCAACTACACGACCGGCCAGTCGATCACATTCATCCAGGGACATGGCGCCGATGTCTGGGAAAGCGGCCACCGGCGCACGACGCCGTGCAGCCTGCGCGTGGAGCACGTGATGGCCTCGGCATCGCTCCCGCTGCTCTTCCCCGCGGTCAAGGTCGAGCAGCACTGGTACGGCGACGGCGGCATTCGCCTGACCGCGCCGCTATCACCGGCCGTGCACCTCGGAGCACGCGCGATCCTCGCCATTTCAACGCGCTACAACCGTACTCCGACCGAAGCGCGCGAGCCCGTCGTGCAGGACTATCCACCCATCGCGCAGATGGCGGGTGTGCTGCTCAACGCGATCTTCCTCGACCTCTTCGATGCCGATGCAATCACTCTGGAGCGCATGAATCGGCTCGTCGCGATGCTTCCGCCTGATGAGCGCGGCAGCCTGCACACGGTCGATCTGCTGATCCTGCGGCCTTCGCGCGATCTGGGAAAAATGGCCAACGAGTACGAGGCGCGCCTGCCGCGCGCGTTGCGCTTCATGACCCGCGGTCTGGGCACGCGGGAAACGCGCTCCAACGACCTGTTGTCCCTGATCATGTTTCAGCAGGACTATCTGCAGCGTCTGATCGAGCTCGGCGAACAGGATGCCGAGCAGCGTTTCGACGAGGTGGAGAGCTTCCTCGAACGCACCGGAACGCACCCGGAGCGCTAGAGGCCTGAGCTCCAGCCCAGAAACACGCCGAAATCGGGCCCGGATTCGGCCACGAGGTCTTCGCTGAACCCCAAGTGCCAGCGCGAACCGGACTGAGTGTCCCAGACCACGCCGATGTCGAGCATCAGCATAGGATTGTCGAGCTCCTTGATCTCGACATCGTGGGACAGCCGCGAGTCGAACTGCAATGCGCTCAGGATGGAGAGCGTTTCGTTCCAGCGATACTCAGCGCCTGCGTACGCGCCCCAGTCGGCCGCATATTCGACTCCCGCCGCGCGCATGGCATCGCTTTCCCCGGCCTGCACCCAGTCGAGCCCCGCATTCCAGCTCCAGCGCCCGATGTCGCGCGCCGCGCACGCCGCGAAGCCCCAATCGATCCCCCCGTTGCCGAAACCGCCCGGCTCTGAACCCGTGGGCAGCTCGATTCCGGCGCGCACGGAGAGAGCCGTAGAGCCATCGGCACCCGACAGAAGCTCGTGCGTGACGATGATCGGCAAATCCAGCAGACCCGGCTCGTTGCCATCCAATCGGTAGGCTTGCGTGTTGTTGTTGACCACGCTCATCTCATACGCGTAACGCGGTCGCTCGTCATAGCCGCCGCCCGGCAGCGCGAACGTGTCATGCCAGCCTTCGATGAAGCCGTCGAGAAATCCGCTCGAAGCGTAAAGCAGTCCCAGTTCCACCTCGATGTCGGTCGCAGCGCCGACGCCATGACGCCAGGCGATTCGATTCGTCCAAAGCTCGCCGTCCAGCACGACCTGTTCGGCATCGCCGGTGCCGTTCTCGAAGATGCTGCTGTAGGCGCTCTGCGCTTCCACGCGGTGCTTGCCCTTCTCCAGCACCTGAGGGGCGCGAGGGCGGAACGCCAGCACACCCAGCTTCATCGGATGCTGCACTCGAGTCGGCAGAGGCCCGCGGGCGCGCGATTGCGGCTCCAGCAGCGAATGTTTGAGGCTTGTACAGCCGCACAACAGCAGGATCGGGGCGCAACGCAGGAGCATGGCGCGCGTTGTACCACTCACGACCCCGTTTTCGGATATCCTTGGACACCATCATGCAGCGCGTTCTCCAAACCCTTTCGATTCTCTCCCTCCTCACCTTGGGCTCCTGCATCTGCGCACCGCGCGGGCACGGTCAGGCCGGCAAGTGCCCTTACCTGGCGAAGCAGGCTCAAGCCTGCGCTCCCCAGCAAGCCTGCGCCCAGAGTCCCTGCGGCCCCTCCGAGTGCAAGCCCGGCATGGACTGCGGACCGGGCATGATGTGTGTCCCGAAGGGTACCGGCGGCGGTCCCATGAACGGCGGCGGTCCCGGCAACGGCGGTCCTGCCGGCTGTGAACCGGTTGCCATGGAGCTGCTTGGCCGCGTCGATCGACTTGAGCAGCGCATCAACGAACTGATGCGGCGCTTCGACGAGCATCAGGGAGCGATGAACAACGGCGGAGGTCCCCGAATGCAACCGATGCCGCAGGGTCCGCAGCGCCGCATGCGCGCCAGCCGCCCCGACGGCGTGCAGCGCGAAGCTCGGGTGGAAGGCATGCAGAAGGGCCTGCAGCAGAACATCGACCGTCGCGTGATCGAGGTGCGCTCGTTGGAATCCGACGGCGATCCGCGTGCGATGCTCGAGGAAGTGCGCGAGCAACTGCAGCAGATGAAGTCGCAGATGATGAAGATGCGCAAGGATCAGGCCGGAGCCAAGGCGGAGCAGGGCTGATCCATGCTGCCGTGGGTCGTTCTGGGACTCGGCCTCGAGCTTTCCAGTTTCTGCGATCTCAGCGGAGAGACGCGCGTACTGCAGGAGCCGTTGCTCTCGGGTCGTGCTCTCGTCGTGCAGGTGATCGGCTTGAAATCCGCAGAGGATCGTGAGCAGGCAGAGCGCTTCGCCAAGCTCACACCGCAGTGGCACGCGAAAGGAATCGACTTCCTTGCGCTGTTCCCGACGCGCGATTTCTGGAATGCACCCTCGATCGAGGAATTGCGTGGCTGGAACCTGCCCTTCCCCGTGCTGGTGGGGCGCGAGAGTGATATCTGGAAACGCGGCACGATCCTGTTCATCGGCCGTGATGGCAGACTCACGGCGAGCCATGAGGTTCCGCTCACGGATCCGACACCTGCATTCACACAGCTGCTTTCCACATCGACGGCAAGCCCTGAGCCTCTGCTTCGGCATCTCCTGAACGGACCCTGGCGCGACGAGCGTGAGGGCTGGCTGCTCTTCTTCAAGCGCAGCCCAGAAGGCATCACCTTCCGAGCCGAAGAGATGACGCGCTGGGACCGACCGACGGCCGAGGGCGATGTGGCCGAGGGCAAGGTCGACATCGCGCTGCCCCTCGTGCGCATTCAAGGCACGATTTTCCGATTCGACGAACGCACGCAGAACCTGCTGGATCTGAACGATCTCAGTCATCGGCTGGTACCGGGCGCGCGGCCGCGACTGCCCGTGATCGACGGCGAGGCGCTCGTCGGAGACGAAGCCTTGGTTGCGGCTCTGAAGCACACGGATGCACTGGTGCGGCGCGAGACCGCCTACCACGCCGTGCGAGGCCTGCAGCGCATGGAAATCGGCCCGGGGGTCGAACCGTGGAGCCTCGTTCAGGATGCGGACCCTGAATGCGCGGCCACCGGCGCGTTTGCAGCGGGAGCCTGCGGGCGCAGCGAGCGGATCGGCGAATTGAGTGCGCTGCTTGATCACGACAGCGCCATGGTTCGCCGCGAGTGTGTGCGCGCACTGGGGCTGTTGGGCTGGACAGCCGAGCAACCGAAGCTGATGCGGCTGGCGAAGGAAGATCTCGATCCGATCGTGCGCCGGCTCGCGGCGGCACCTCCCGCCCCTCCTCCGCGTCCGCCGCAGGATGAGGGCTCAGATCAGGGAGCGGACGGGGACGAACCGCGCTGAATGGCGCTCAAAACTGCCTGCACGAGCAGGGATCGGCCGGTCAGCTCTGACGCTTGCCGGGCTGCCAGAGCACGTCGCCCTTGCCGTCGTCATTCAGCACGCGGCCAAGCACGAACAACAGATCGGAAAGCCGATTGAGGTAGCGAATGACCTCGGGGTTCACGCGGCCCGCTTCCTCGGGCAGCGTGGCAAGCTCCGTCACCAGACGCTCTGCGCGACGGCAGACATTGCGCGCCACGTGCATCCATGCAGCCGAGGGATGGCCACCGGGCAGGATGAACGACTTCAGCGGCTGAAGCTTGGCATTCTCGCGGTCGATCAGCTCTTCGATCTTCTGCGTGTAGACCGCCGTGATGCGCAGGCGCGCACCCGCTTCGCCGGGCACGCACAGGTCGGCACCCACGTCGAAGAGGTCGTTCTGGATTTCGACAAGCGCGGTACGGTGCGGCTCGGGCAGGCCCTGAGCCACCGCCAGACCGAGGAACGCGGACAGCTCATCTACGGTGCCATAGGACGCCACGCGCAGGTGGTGCTTGGGAACGCGGGCTCCGTCGCCGAGGCTGGTGAGACCCTCGTCGCCGGCCTTGGTGTAGATGCGGTCAAGACGAACCATGGTGGAATCGCTGATGATGAGCTTCGCTCAAGGCCGCGGCAAGGTTGCAGGGATTCCCTAGGTTTCGGGGGACCCGGGCTGGTTCGGCCCCTGATCCTTCTGCTGGCGGGCATCCAGCAGCTCCTGGCGGCGCGCGTTGGGCGGCGCCGGGGGCAGGCCGAGGTCCTTGGGCGTCAGCGTGCTGCCCAGCGCCCGCAGCATCAGATGCCAGGCCCGCGCATCCCGATCCTCCAGCGGAGCCTTGGTGAAGACCCGCTCGATCGAGGCCAGGATGTCGCGTCGCGCGGCCGGTGTTCTGGCCACCTTGTCGCCGAACACATGCTTCAGGTTCGCGACGAGATACTCGCGCGCCTCGCTTCGGATCGGACGGAAGCCGCGCTCGCGCTCGCGCCAGCCGCGGTCGGTGTAAAGCCCCGACAGGACGATGCCGACGGTCATCGCGAGGTTGAGCGAGACATGGTCACCGGAGGTGCGGATGTGCACCAGCTCATGGCAACGCGACACATCGGCCGTCTCCAGACCCATGGCCTCGTTCCCGAAGACGAGCGCAACGGTCTCCTCGGGGTCGTTGGCGCGCTCCACCAGCACGGGCTGGTACTCACGCCAGTCGCGCCGCAGGCGGTCATCGTGCGTGCGGCCGGTGAATCCGACCACATGCGTGCAGCCTTCCAACGCGGCAGCGAGATCCGGAACGACGACGCACAACTTGTCGATGCCTTCGACTCCGTGCGCCATCTGCTCGAAATCCGGGTGCACGAGCACGCACTTGCGCGTGGGCGCGACGATGCGCAGCTCGCAGGGTCCGAAGTTGAGTGCCACGCGGGCGATCATGCCCACATTGCGCGGCCCCGTGGGCCGCATCAGCACGATCCGTTTCATGCCGGCCTCAGGCGCGCCCTTCGCGCGCCAGCTCGAGGAGCACGCTCTCGTATTGCGCCGGATCGGGATTGCCGCCGGAAATCGTGACCGCGATGCGCAGCGGATCCGCCACCGAGCGCCCCTGATACAGCTCCGCCGGCAGTGAGCGCGCGGCTGCGGCGGCGTAGGCAGCCGCACCGGCGGGCTCGACCTTGTGGCCCATGCGCACCAGCTCCTTCTGCGCCGCGAAAATCAGCTCGTCCGCGAGCAGTATCGTGCCGTCCAGCGTCGTGGAGCAGATCGCGATGTTGACGCGGCCCGAATAGGAGGGCGTGAGGCCTTGAACCTTGCTGGTGATCTGCGGATGCACCGGCTCGCCCGCTCGCAAGCCGCCCGTCATCGTCGGAGCCCCCGCCGGCTCCGCGCCGAAGATCCTCACCCGTTCGCCGAGTTCCTGACGCACGGCCAGCGATGAGCCTGCCACGAGCCCGCCCCCGCCCACGCATACCAGCAGCACTTCGAGCTCCGGCCACTCGCGCGCGATCTCCAATCCCACCGTGCCGGCACCTTCCAGCGTGCGTTCCGCATCGTAGGGATGCACCAGCACCGCTCCCCGCGCCACACGTCGGGTGACCTCCTCGTCTGCTTCGGCGCGGGTGGGCATCAGCACCACTTCGGCACCGTTGTCGCGGCAGGCCGCGATCTTGTTGGCATAGGCGTTGGCGGGCATCACGATCGTGGCTGCGACGCCGGCCTGCTTCGCGGCCCAAGCCACGGCTTGACCATGGTTGCCGGAGCTTGCGCACACGACACCCAAGGCGCGCTCGGCAGCCGTCAGCTGCGCGATCTGATTCCACGCTCCGCGCGCCTTGAACGAGCCGGTGGCCTGCGTGTTCTCGAGTTTC
>Ga0209668_10000062_pt1 | contig 40469 bp, 36 predicted proteins | sample FrelakmetPLP11PL_FD_187150 | JGI IMG/M metagenome (GOLD analysis project Ga0209668, IMG submission 187150) | Freshwater lake sediment microbial communities from the University of Notre Dame, USA, for methane emissions studies - PLP11 PL (SPAdes)... | ecosystem: Environmental > Aquatic >...
TATGTTCTTGTTCAAAAGAAAATATTTGACCCATTATAATCAGTTCTTTCTATTTTGTGATGTTTTGAAAAATATGAATTTCATATTTTTCATTTAACTGTCGCCGCCAGGTGCGAAACGTCTACCGCCTTCGGCGGCGCCAACAAGCGCTTCGCGCTTGTTGGTACCATCAGGCGCGAAGCGCCTGATGGCGGGGCCGAAGGTCCTAGTGATAACAGGAAAGAATACTTGTAAAAATATCCATATTTTTATTATATTTGGTGTGTGCGACGGGTTTGAATAAGCCGTTTCAAATACGACGGGTCGCGGTTAATTCGAACCGCCATATCTTTTGTAAGTTGAAAAGCGTATGGTTTTACCATCGGACGCTCCACGCTCGATGGCAGGCATGAAGGATTTGATATATCTGAAGACCAAATTTTTTGAACCAATACGTTCATTCCAGGACTTACTTTATATTCTATACAAGGCATTGTTCGAATAAAATCCTTTAGGTTTTTGAAAGGTAAAGATGAGTATATTTTTGTTTTAACATTAATTAAATGTTTTAAATGCATATGAACGATATTGCAATAAGATACATTTAACGTTTTAATGTTGTCTCTTAACCGTTTTAGATTTAAAATCATCGGATAACGAGTTTTTAATTTTTTTAACAAATAATGGGCTGGTTTTGATTCAGAGTCCGCGAGGTTAAGAATAATTTGTTTAAAAAACACAGCCTGTTCGTTTGTGCGGTGTATTTTAGATTCTACCGTTTCAATCCATAGTGTTTTTGTTTCTAAAAGCTGTTTTTTGAATAATTTTACCATTTTTTTTAAGTTCTGTTTTGTATTCGTTGAACCCCCCAAGGCGTTGTTGGCCGCTTCGCGACCGCCGACAGGGGCTTTACCCCTGTCGGTAAATGGAACAATTGTTAAAAATTGTAACATTGAAAGCGTATTATAAATATAATCTGGACTAAATATTCCTTCGATAGATAGAGGAAAATCTTTTAAAATTTCTTCATTTATATCTATAAAGTCGGAGGTGAGGAACCAGCCATTTTCATCAAGAGGTAACTTAGATAGATACATTTGTGTTTTTTTAACAAACTCTACTACTTTATTTATTTCCGGGTAAAGCTGTGACGTTAACCAATGATTAGGAATGTTAATAGATTGAACAATATTGCTTAATAAAAAAATACAATCTATTGTAGAATCCCTCATAAAAGTTGTCAGTCCTAAATGTAAAAAATTATTAGTTGCAGCCCAATTAAAATTTTCAATATATGCAAGACCAAAATCGATAATAACAGGGGCTATCCCAAACGTTGGAATTGATACAAAGTCTGAGTCGATTTCATACACATGCAAATCATATGGAGTGTTTGCGATCATTATATTATCGGTATGTAAATCATAATGAGTTATTCCTACACTTTGGTATTGCATTATTGCACAAAATACTTGCCGTATACAATTTAAAATGGCCGCTGGATGTTTTTGATCCGAATACAGGGCATCGTTTAAAGTTTCACGATGGTGACGTGGTTCGCCTTCGGCGGTTCTTGACGAACTCGATGAAAGTGTATGTGATTCAGGTGAAGACGTGAGAGCGTCAAGGATCTCCGGGCCTCCACGCCCGCCATCGACGGCGGGAGCTCCGGCGAGATCAACACCTCCGTCAACATGGGTTGTAATTTCTTTATAAAATAAACAATGTTGGGGAGATTTATTATTAATAGGCACTATTTTTAACAGTTCGCAGAAATGAGGCGACTCAAAAACAGATAGACGCCTCCATGCTTCTCGTTCGAGTTCCATGACAAAATCTACATTATGTGAAATTTTGGCTATTGCTTTAATAAAACCTCCATTCTTCTCACCCCCGCAGGCGGCAGTTTGAGGAAAATCTTGTAAATTTTCGATATTTAAAGTACATGTAAAAACAAGACCTTGTGTTGTTTCCCCATCATATTGCTCCTTCAATAATTTTAACGCAGGATGAGGAGTTTTTTTTAAAACAGATTTTAAAGATTTTTGTTTCGTTGGGTCGTCTTTTTCATTTCGAAGAGATGGCGGCACCAGGCGCTTCGCGTCTGTTGGCGCCGCCGAAGGCGGTGTCACACTCACCCCCAAAGGCGCTTCGAGCTCTGCGACGACAGGAGGTTGCGTGACACTTTTCGTGTCGCAGACGATGGTTTGATTTGTTTTGTTTTTCAAAAACGGTTGATATTTCTTCATTTTAAAAACAGTTTGCTTCTTTATAAATATTCACAGGCGGGTTTAAAATAGAGATATCGAATATTGAAAATTCTTGTATGCAAAAATTGAATATACAATCGTTTAAAACACACATTCTATTAAACAAGATGTCATTTACAGATGTGTTCGTTTCAACACAAACATTCACAGTTAGAAGTAATATTAAATTTATAGATTTACAAAAGTTTTATGATTCTGTTACTCCTACAGACCATAAATGTTTACATAGTATAAAACAAGGATTGCCAAAATTAAAAAAAAATAAAATTAATTTAAAGTCGGTGGGTTTACCCCCTTCAGTGGAAGGACCCACCGCCGAAGGCGAAGCGTTTGGTGGTACCAACAATGACCTCCGGCCATTGTTGGCGCCCACCCTTCGGGTGGGTAGCACCGCAGGCGGTAGCCGCTCCCCGGCCGTCGCCGAAGGCGGTACCAACGGGGGCTTTGCCCCCGTTGGCGCCATCGAGCGCAAAGCGCTCGATGGTACAAGTTTAGCCACAGATCTGCCAACAGACTCTCTTCTCGGTTCTGTATGTTTTATTAAATATCAAAACCAAAAAAAAGGAACATCCTCGGCCTCTGTAAAAAAATCACGTAAACTAAAAGAACATGGTGATCCTACAAAAAAAAATTTTCTGAACTGTATTACCATGGTAATTTTTGCTGGTAAAAAAATTAATATAAAATTTTTTAAAAATGGTGTTTTTCAATTAACGGGGTGTTTATATATTAAACATGTAATTGTATGCCTCGCTTCTATAAGACAAGAACTATTAAAAGCTAGGCATGTTTTTGTTTTTGAAAATTGGCAAGATAATATAACATCTGACGAGTTTTCGATATCAACACAGGCGCAAGCGGTAGCCGCTTCACGACCGCCGACAGGGGCTTTGCCCCTGTCGGTACCACCGAAGGTGGCGCCCCCGAAGGGGGTAGGCGCTCCGCCATCGAATGATGGCAATCAATGGATGTCAAAATTCTTCACAGAAACAGAACCAGAAAAAGATCTTATATTTTTCATTAAATCTGCGATGAGAAATATTGATTTTAGTATTGGCTTTGAAATAAACAGATTTTTATTATTACAACGCCTTATTTCTAGATTTAAATACGACGACAGTGTAATCATTCCTGATGCAGTCGGGAATAAAACCGATATTAAAATTAAACTAAGATTATCGCAAGAAGAAATTGAAAATTTACCAGTGACTATACTGACTTTTCCAGAAGAAAAGTTAACAACTACTACGTATAAAAAAAATTGTGAATTTATAGAACATAATAAAATAAAATTAGAAAATAAATTTAAAGACAAATTTGTTAGTATATTTATATTTCAAAATGGTAAAGTTTTACTTTCTGCAGCAGACGAAATTTTACAAAATAAATATTATACTTGGTTTAAAACATTGATTCAAGACATAAAACAAGAAATTAAACTTCAACAAACGGTTAAACAAAGTTTTTATTCATCGCGAAAATAAACTTCTGAAACGATTCTATTCTGCGTTAGAATAGAATCATGTTAATCAATTATAATTTATTTAATTGATTAAAAATTAGGCACTCGCCACCTTCGGATCTCCCACGTTCACCCTTTATTTTAATACAATCCTAGAAGACTCGCTAGACCACCAGCTTGCCGACGATAAGGAGATTGTCGGCGAGAAAGGCTACGACGATAAGGAGATCTTAGCATTGATCTGCGAAGGGGGGAAGACCTCATCCGGGGAGATCTTCGTGGAGATCTTCGTGGAGATCTTCGTGGAGATCGTCGTGGAGACCTTCGTGGAGATTTTGATAAAGACCGTCTACGAGGAGACGATTTGGGAAATGTGTTTTTATAAAATAATAAAGATCTACCGGGAACTCCACTCGAGGGAGATCTTCGCATAGCACTTAATAATCTATAAGGGGACGGAGACCGTCTTCGATATCTTTGAGAGGGCATCTTTTTAAAATGAAAAGATTTTAATTTTTTACCAAACAAATTAATTTGTTTGGTAAACATATGAAATTATAAACGAAGATGTCCAAACTGAGACATCATAGAGTCCCGTGTTGCAGCTCGCGCCCCTTTTCTCGCATAAGGAGAAGGTCTTTGGCGTCGTTTAGGAACAAACTGAAGGTTGGTAAGCTGTTGATGTAAAAGTTCATCGTTGTATTGATCAATTTGCTTGTTAATTTCGGCGTCTCTAAATTCTCTTTCTAAAAGTAATCCTTCCTTTTCCGTCTGAGCTCTTTCTTTTTTCCAATCATCGATATAAGGGCCCAAAGATTTGAGAGAAGTGTTTGTTAACAGGAAATCTACCAATTCTTGTTTAGCAAGAGTGGAATACCCTGAAAGACCTAAATCTCTTGCAATAGTTTTTAAATAAGAAGACGGCATTTCTAACAGAAGATCGTAATTATGAGACATTGTTTTCTATTTTTATTAAAGAAAGGATTTTTACAATTATAAAAAGTTTTACCTGGTAAAAATTTCAAATAAAGTCATTTGTGGATTCAATGAAATTGAATCAAAGTCCATAAAATTGACCAAGTCGTGTTCCTTTTAGAGAAGTAAACAAGCCAAGTTGAAGCATACTGTTTTTTAGTTTAATAAAAAAATCTGCAGCAATCCATGGTTTAGATAATAATTTGTTCATAACAGGGTCATTATCAATGTTAGCCGGATCAACAACATACACAGGATAACAATTTCCTACATAATAAGTTATATAAGGTGAACCTCCTAAAGCCACCGGGTCGAAAGGGGATGTTTTTATATTACAATCTGTTCCCAGCATTTTTGCAAGATATTTTTTTTGCGCTGTGTTAACCAGTAAAATATCACCCGGCGTTAAATACATTCCGTTTGACTGTGATGTTGTTTGAACAGGGGTTGAAACAGAAGTTGAAATATTCGATAAATATTCACAAATTCCATCCCATTTTTGTGCACACCTAGATGCCAAATAAATTTGACAAGGTTGGCTATTTTGCCCTATAGACATCCACGATGATGAATGATTAAATGCGGGACTTGTTTGAGATTCCATACAATAGGTTAATGGATCATTATTATAAATTGGTAAGTTTGATACACACCCAAAATTTCTTGCGTGAACATAGCTCATTTTTATACAGTTTATATAAAAGCCGTTTGATTGAAAACAAAAAATATATGACCGGTTTAACGGGCCCGGTCGCGGAGCGACTACCCCAAACGCTGGGCGTTTGGGGGCAAAGCCCCTGTCGGTAGGGCCTTCGGCCACCTTTGGTTGTAAAAATTGCCGTATTATTGCATTGCGTTTTCAAATTCCATAAAAACTAAAGGTTGTTTAATTATAGCTTTATAATATTGTCGTATCGAATGGCCGTTTCCCCATAAATTGAATTTTAATTTACGAATTTCACCAAAATGGCAAAAAAATAAAGGAATTTTACATATAATATCGTACGTGTTCGCCCATCGAATATGATTTATATTTTTTACATAGTGCCAAAATTTTCGAGTGCCAACTTTAGGCGATCCAAAAGTTATTAACATTGGGTTTTTATTGCGAAAATAAGCTGCACAAATTATCGCTAATGCACCTCCTAAAGAATGACCTGTTAAAAAAAGTTTTTTATTCGTGTAAATAAGTTTTTGGCTTAATTGATGATAAACTGATAAAAACGCATCATGGAATCCTTTATGTACTTTTCCGATAATTGTATCAACAGGAATAAAAGTAATATCATTTAAAACATCGCGCAAATCATCAGTGCCTCGAAATATTACTATAATAAAATCTTTATTTTCTAATAGATATGCTATAGTGTTTGCTTGTTGTATTATATTTATAGTATCATATAACCCAGTATAGTCTGGTTGAAACTTGTTCGTATATGCGTTCATACACATCTTTGCCATTATATATGACAGCGTATAGGGCGACAACAAAGGGTCTTTGTTGTCGAAGGCGGTGGGTGTGAAACGCCAGGATTCTTTGATTTGTCGATCTTTTTCACCATGTGAAGGCACCACCGGATGCGGTGCCATCAAACGCTTCGCGTTTGATTGTATGTATTCAATTGATGATGGTAACATTTGTATCTTTAATGAACACCAAGATTCTTAAAAATAAAATGGTTCAACTAAAAGCAGCTCAACACACCGACAGTGTCTGTGATATTGCAAGCCTCCGGCGGCGGCTACACAAAGAATGGTTGGTTTTTTATAACAATTTTAATTGTTATAAAAAAATATTAATTTTACCACCGAAAGCCGAAGATCCGACTACTCTTGTAAAACATCTGGCAATATAATGTCGATTTTATGAGAGTGAGCAAGCGCAATTGATTCATCAGTCAAGTTTCTAAGATGTGGCGAGACCTCATCTATATCTTCTTTGTTAAAAATTCCGATCGCGTGGTGGTTTTCATTTAAAACTAGTACAAAATTATATTTTTCCTCAGTATCTACGACCGAATAATCCCCTATTTTTTTGTAATATATCTTTTGGTTTGTTCGAGGTTGTACGTTTTCTTTACGTTTTTGTTGCCAACGACGTGTATTCCAACCATCTCCCCCGGCTGAGGCTCCCTCAGCCGGTGCATCTGCATCGACATCGACATCGACATCAAGACTTGCTTTTAATTGCTTAAGTAAGTCGCGTTTATTCCCTTTAACGAGCGGTAAACCCAACCGTTCACAAATCGCTTTCATTGTCTGAGCGGTAGTTTTTGTAAACCATCGTTCACTGTATAGATCTTCTTTAGTAGGAATAGGGATGTCGTCTACAGCATTTGCTGTTGCTGAAGATCCAGCACTTCGCGGAGAAGATTTACGCTTTGTTAAACGTGGGAGCTCGGCTACATCCACATTCGCCGCCGGAGATGGCGACCGTTTTTTTGTTTTCTTTTTTATTAATAAACCTGCAAATTGAGATGCAAGCGCGTTAGAGCCATCAACTAATTCGAAGTCCTGTCCAAATCTATATTTGATATCATCATCGTCTATAAAACCCAATTCGCGAGCTCTGAATGTTATCTGAGCCGTCGCCGATGTTACACTTTCTACAATAGCATCTATCAAAAGACGTCCTTGTTCTGATTGTGATTGTGATTGTGATATAGCCATTTGGTATGTTTAATTTTAACTATTTGTCGATCGATGAAAAAATTCAATTTTTTCACAAATTGTTTAAGTTTAATTAATTAACCCCAAGCTTTGGTATATTGTTTTTTTAACTTGTGTTAAATTGGCTAAATCTTGCGAGGAGGGTCCTCCGGTAATTTCATGTAAAGCCATTTCAATATCTTGAACGTTGATAGGGCGAGGATTTACATCAGTAAAAGTTCCTACTTGTGGAGTTTCTTCCGTCAGAGGAGAGGTCGAAGGCCATACTTCTATTACTTCTTCTATTCCTCCTTCAATTTGCATTTTGGAAGCTTCCAAATCTGCAATATATTTAGGCACCGCCGAAGGCGGCACTGCACTCTTCGGCGGATTAAAGGCCCGGGCCGCAGAGAGGTTTTGATCGGCGCGTGAAGCGCTCAAATCTAAACAAAGTTGATCTTTAGTTTTTAGTTGACGATCCGGGGTTTGTAAAGGAATTCCTTTTTTAATCGCCATCGCTTGTATATCTATTTTCTTCTCCCTGTCACATTTTTGTTGATTAAAAGTTTTATGTTTAGGTGATCTCGTTCTAGGTTTAGGACTGGGAGATCTCTTTCTAGGACTGGGTGATCTTGCTCTAGGACTGGGAGATCTCTTTCTAGGACTGGGAGATCTCTTTCTAGGACTGGGTGATCTCTTTCTAGGACTGGGAGATCTCTTTCTAGGACTGGGTGATCTCTTTCTAGGACTGGGAGATCTCTTTCTAGGACTGGGAGATCTCTTTCTAGGACTGGGTGATCTTGCTCTAGGTTTAGGACTGGAAGATTGTAAAAACTGTAATAAACTTTGTTTATTCATTTTTGACCAACCTTTTAATTTTTTTGCCCTGGCAATATCTTTTAATTCTACAAGTGTCAACGATTCCATTTTGTGTTCTTAAGATAATTTATCGTTAATTATATTCATTTTTTGTTATCTATATATAGCACAAAACTAAATTATTTTGCATGTAAAAAATTAGTTAAAATGTAGTTTTTTTATTTTATTAACAAAAATGCCTTATGTAAACAATAATTATTCATCACCATATACTGCGGGGGTGGTTGGCCCCACGTCTAATTACACAACCCTCGGAGGGTATAATTCATGTGCTATGGGTATTAAAGCCCCCGTTCCGGTGACAACCGTTACTGGATATTATATAGTCCCGAGTTACGCAAGCCCCGGTTATGATACTTTAACACATGGACGAAGCGGTTGTCCTACAGGAGCATCATATTTCCAAATTGGGCGCGCTTACGGGTCAGGAATGAATGCATGTGGTAGCTGTAATACGCAATACATGGCAAGCGCCTGTATGTAAAATCTTTTTTGATAAATTATATTTTAAACCAAACTTTCTAAAGTTTGGTTTAAAAATTTAAAACATTTAAAACCATGATGTAGAGGGTGTATACAAAGCGAGTTCTGATTCAGTAGTTTGTTCATCTTTGGCATCGCAAGATGTTGATGGTTCCGTTTCTGTCGCTTTCGGTGGTTCCGTTGTCGGCCCTGCCGAATCTGAAGATGATAAAATTTCTGTTGTTTCAACTTCATTTATTTCTTCTAAAGCAAGCGCTTCGCGCTTGGTGGCGCCGAAGGTAGTAATAATTTTTTTATAATCGATATGCAACCCAAAACATCCTGTCCCAACAGGAGCTCTATTACCAGCAATAATTGCCGCGCTTACACCCTTCATTTTATCTTCTTCGGTTCGTATCGCCGCGTTGATTAAAATATCCATGGCTTCTTCAAATGTTGATTTACTTAAAGGACCTACATCATTATTCCTCATAGTATATCTAGTTATGCTAAGAGGTTTCCCTTTTGAAGTCATTTTATCAACTAAAAGACGTATATGTATCGAAGTTACTCCGTCTACTATTTTTTTAAGGTCGTTTATTAAAAGTTTGCGCAACCCTATAAGACCTAAAACGTCGAAGACTTCCCAAAGATCATTACAATATACCCGTTTTGGATCTACTAGTGGGTGAATTAATAACTTTTTAAGATTTGATCCTTCGGTGACAATGTACCATTCTTCTAATTCATTGTCATATTGTAAGTGAGTTTTATATATTCCTTGAATACCAACAAGTAACAAAGAATTCAATTCTGTTTTAATAGAAGTTGTTATTACACTGTGTGGATCTCGTGAGCGCGATGAGTGGCCGCCAACATGGCCGAAGGCCATGTTGGCATAACCCTCTAAAGTATTTACATATGTGGAAGCCAAAAACAAGGTAATTGTCGAAGGTGTAAACACACAATCCCTAATAATATGGGAAATTTTCTTTTTTAAAATTTGACATATTTTTGATGGATTTAATCTATTCTGAAATAAAACAGGAAGGTTTAAAGTGTATGTTATTAACCATTCTAAATTATCCGCGTCCTCGGACGCGCGCTCTATCATCAAGTGCGTATAAATGTTCTTAAAATAAACACTTGTTAATGAACATCCAATCGCCTGTCTTAATTCATTAGCCGTTTCATATTTTTGTCTAAAATATACACTGCATGTTTTAACTTTTAATTTTTTATTCATATTAAGAATTTCTTCAAGGCGATTGCCACTATTAATTACCAATTTTCCTGCGGTATGAAATGTATCAAGAGTTGATTGGGTTTGTTTTTCACCAATGCTTTGGGCACATATAATACCAACAGCATCTCCGGGAGTTGCCCGGGCTGCGTGAATTTTTTTAATCACATAATCTTTAAATGCGGGAATTTTGCTAGGAAGAAGACGAATTTGTTTTAATTTAGAAGACAAGTTGTCATATAATTTATTGTTGATTCTATTAAATGCAAAATTTAATGCTGTCGTTGATTGTAATTTACAGCTTTCTATTATTTCATCAATTTCTTCTATGTCTAAAAATATAGGAATTTCTTCATTCTCCATTTTTTCATCTAAAACTCCTTTATTAAGTTTATTTGCCAATCTTTCAAAATTTACAGGGGAAACTTCATCCGTGAGGTCGTCGATATCAATTTTTGAAGGATCGAACCCGTGACCGCCGTAAGCATATTGATACATGTTGTTAGAAGAATCTCTGACTGTATTGTCATAAGCAATTGTCAGGTCTTCAAAAATCTTTGTTATAGATCGTTGTATATATCCCGTCGTCGCGGTGCCCATGGCCGTCTTTGTCATGCCTTCTCTCCCCGACATCGCATGAAAAAACATCTCGTCAGGTTGCATACCTTCTATGAAACTAGACGAAATAAATCCTCTGCTTCTATATTTCATTTCGTCTTCCTGAATAACTTCTGGATAATGGATCAAAGTTCTTGTCCGGTTTGTTAATGTCGGGGCGGGGCGTTTGCTATTAATATTTTGTTGCCCTAAAAGACCTGTTATTTGAGCAATATTAAAATAATCTCCTTTACTTCCGGATGTTACTGTATCAATGAAGTTGTTATCTGGGAGAAGAGATTTCTTGGCAATGCTGAGACCTAAATCTTTGGCTTTATTAAGCTCAATATTAACCCTGTTTTCGCGAATATATGGAATGTCCGTGCTTGTACAAACCATCGTTGCTTCTGCAAAGTACTTTTTTGTTTGGGTTTTGATTTCGTCCGAGTTTTCTTGAGAATTTATCAAACAGTCTTTAATACCGATACTAAAAGGATATATTTCTAAAAAGGCGTTTGTTAAAAACTGTATATTGTCTACAAAAGTTGAAGCTATATTTTCATCATATTCCATACATAAAACTCGTATCAATGATTTTTTTGTTCCTTTTAAGGTTGTTTTGTCTAAAAATCCTGACATTAATATACCATATTCAATCTGCACTCCTTGCTCTTTGACTTTTGTTGAATAATGAAAGTCGGGAGGAAATAAAAAACCATACAAAGCGTGAGAAGTGAAAACATTGTCGGCTTCTTTGCGCATGTATCTAATTTGACGCAACCGGCTTTCATAGTCATAATTATGGCTAATTCTCATTAAACAATTTTGAAAATTTTTACGACCTATTTCAGTCACAGTTTTTGTCATCAGATATGCGCCCAAAAGAGAATCTTGAACAATAAAAATTTCTGGTTTATTGCTTTGCGCAGAAAGAATGTTGTATTTTGCAGCTGATATAAATTTTAATTCGGCTACTGATTCTGGAAATTGGAAAAAGAAAGCATTAAATTCATCTCCGTCAAAGTCGACATTAAAACCCGGTGTTATCGCTAAATTTACCCGAAAAGTTTTTCCTGGTAATAAGACAACTTCCATCCCCTGCATGCTATTTTTGTGCAAAGTCGGCTGTCTGTTTAAGAGTAACCAGTCTCCATTTTTTAAAAATCTTTCTACTTTGTCTCCAATTTCTAAAGTTATGGGGCGAATTTCGGGTAAAATTGTTGGTATTCTTTTATCATTTCTCATAATAATGTCGTTTTGCTGAATTGGGATTTTACAGTCTGTGACGATTATTGTTGCACCATCTCGTATAATTTTATCACCGTGGTTCAAAACAGTACCGGGTTTTATTCGTGAACGAGATACAGATAATTTTACACCGGTTGGTTTAATTATAACAGATGTTTTATTAGGTGTATTAACTAAACTGGTTAGTTCTGCTATATTTAAAGGGGTGACATATTCTGGGATTGTTATAATATTGGCTATCTCATATGGAACTCCCACTTGGCCTAGTTTTAATGTAGGATCTCCCCCTACTACAGTTCGCGCCGTTCTATCACACCGCTTCCCCATTAAATTTTGGCGAACATGCCCATTCTTTTTTGTTATTCGTTCTTTCAATCCCGTTATAGGACGGTGGTTGGTTGTATGAACAGCAATATTTTTAGAATTATCACAATATGTCAAAGTTTTAAATTTTAATATTGCGCGAGCCTTTTCGTTCACTGTGTTTTTAAAAAGAAGAAGGTTGTTTTTAATAATATCTACTAATATTATAGTTAAATCATCATCACTTATACTATCCGGCGCTATTACACGAGGTCTGCAATTTACGGGAATAACGGGAAATTTTGTTAATACCAAATTTTTAGGATGAAACAATTTAGTATCAACCCCCAGAAGCGCGACATCAGAATCCGGAATTCTGTCAAAAATCATTTTAATTTTTTCTGGCTGCATAAGAGTTGCCAATTGGGACGTTTTGTTTTTTGATACAAATGTTATAACATTGTCTTTTAGATCATATTTAATTTTGGGTTGTATTTCTCCACAATTTTCTATTTTACATGTTGTAATAAAATTGGTTATATGAGCTGCAATTTTATCATATCCCTTCAATCCCAACATCTCAATCTCTTTATCTGTTATTAATAAACGTGAACATTTACAACAGAATATTTTTAACATGGCTGCTACCTGTTTATAAAAAATAATTATTGGAACATTTAATGAAATATGTCCAAAATGTCCTGTACAAACCCATATGTCTTTTTTACAAGTCTCACATAGTTCTCCTGGTGTGCAAACTCCCAAACGAGGATCATATACACTTCCAAGTTCGATGTTTAGAGTTGGTTTATTTATTTCACATACAGATCTCGCCAGGATATCCTGATCTCCCATGATTCCAAACTTAATTGATTTTATCTCTGCTTTCATCTTTACCCTTTTATTAGGAATGAAACGAGAATAAATTCAACTTTTTACCGCCTTCGGTGGTAAGCGCTTCGCGCCTTGCCGCCTGCAGGCGATACCCCCGAAGGGGGTACCAACAATGGCCGGAGGCCATTGTTGGTACCGACGGGGCCAAAGTCCCCGTCGGCGGCCGCGAAGCGGCTACACTTTTTATCACAAATTAATTCGTTTGTTTATTTTTCGACAGAAAAAATCATTCTTTAAAGTAAATGAGCGAGAAGCTTTGGATTTATGACATTTCTGAATTATTTAAATCGATACAATTAATTCCAAAAGAGAATGATTCTTATTATCAAAAATTAAACACAATTGTTCGATTAACAATTATTATTGCTTTAATTATGGCTTGTTGGAAACCGGAATTATCAGTTGGTATGTTGGTAACTGTTAGTATGGCCACTATTATTGCAGATTCGACGGCTAAAAAAATAGATACCGATATAGAACCGTTTGAACCACCCACCCTGTCCTCATCGGGCGAAGGAAATCGCTTATATCACACCAACCCCCGCACAGGATCATGTGAAAATGCATGCGCATTTAGGGGGGACGCACAACACGAGGATGAATTTGCGAAAGCCCAACTTTCAAGTTTTCTTAAGGAATTTAATAACAACCCTTTAAAATATTCAACAAACAATTTTCATCAAAGCCCCCGGGGCACCGAAGGTGCCGCCCCCAGTCGTTTCGTAACCGGGGGTAAAAATCTAGACGAAACCGCCGCGGGCGGTTGTTCTAGATTCTGTAACGATGTGGTCCCTCTTGTTTTTGACGAAACATACAAATCCCCAAACAATTTATCTGGCCCTGCCAATCCCAAAACAGGGTTAGCTCCGATTGTTGCTCCTCCAATTTATGATTTAGACTCGTGGAAAACTAACGGGTTTGTTGTTAATTCTCATATTAATGAAACTAGAAATTTTGACAAATTAAATTCGGGTTACAATCACGGTTTATTACCAACCCATTGTACCACCAGGCGCGAAGCGCCTGGTGGCGGCACCTGCGGTGCTACCAACCCGAAGGGTTGGTACCAACAATGGCCGGAGGACATTGTTGGCGGGCGCAAAGCGCCTACCGCTGAAGGTGTTAAAGGGAAAACCTGTTTAAAGCCTGTTCACGGATTTTCTCAACAACAAATAAAAACATCTGAATTTCAAACCAATCCACGGGCCGCAGCAGGCGTTCCACCACCGAAAGCTCCTTCAAACACTACCGTCAAACGCGAAGCGTTTGATGGCGGCACCGCAGGTGCTACCACCGGAGGCGGCAGGCGCTTCGCGCCTCAGAATAGTTCAACACAAGATATTCTTCTTTATAAATTTGTTCGGCAATTATATAACAGTGGAGTAGATCTTTCCAATAGGTTATTTGTAAGAAATATGGTTAAACAAGAACTTGCAAATTTTCAAATTCCCGATGATCAAATTGATAAAATGGCTTTATTTATTCAAACCGAAGGCCCCTTGACCCCGGCCGCAGAGGGCCAAAGGTCTCCGTCGCAGCAAGGTTCAAACGCTTTAACGACGCAACATAATAATAACACAACCACAGATAAAGAATATTTTAAAATGCCTTCCGCCGTCGGTTGCGGAACCTCTTCGGGGCCTGTATATTTAGAATCTAAACGTAAAGATATGCTATTAACGAATACAATCGTTCCAGGAGTTTACCAAAAATCTCATATAGGAGAACCTATTCAAAGTAATATTGGAATTTCATATTTGCAAGATTGGGGACCTGTTGAAGTTGAAGAGGCAATGGGGCCCGACCAAACAGAAGTTATTAAATTTACAGAACATGACCCAAAAAATGTAACAAAAGTTTGGAGAGAATCAAAACAAAATATTGAACAAGATGTAAGCAATGTATATGATCCCCGATTCACAGGGTATGGAACATCATATAGAGGATATACAGATTCTATGACAGGACAGCCTAAGTTTTTTTATAAAGACATAGATGCTATAACTAAACCAAATTATATTTCAAGACATAATTTAGATATTTTCCCTTGGGCTTCAACATATGGTCAATATACCTCTGGGTCTGATGAATTAAATGATTATAAACAACTGGCCAATAACACATTTGTCGATTCGGCTATAACGTTTAGGACTGAAATGATGGAAAGATTAATGCGAAAACGAAATGCAGAAAACTGGCAACGCAGGCTCATGCCCATATCTACGATGAATCAAGTATCTAGCATGCCAACTGCTATTTAAAAACGACGAAAAAGAGATAACGGAAGGAGAAATCCAAATGATGACCAAATTTGAATTTTCGGCATCGTTTGTTCTTAAGTAGAAAGTAGAATATGCATTCTCTACGAAACCTAACAAAGTTTGCAATCGTCGGTAATAGTAATAAACCAGACATCTCTGATCTGCCAAAAACCCTAATCGACGAACTAACCGAATCGAAAGAATGCTGTATTTTACATCCAGATAGATTGGAGGCTATTAAAAACGACCATGTAGACTGTCTGATGAGAACCAATCCTGCGCTCTCTGATGATGTACTTGTTAAGGCTGCTAAATATGGTTCTATAAAAATAGTGAAACATTTACGGTCGCTTAATTTTCCTTGGAATAAACAAGTATGTAACTACGCTGTTGAATATGGGTATTTTGACATTCTAAAATATGCAGTTGAGAATGGGTGTCCGTTGGATGCATATGTTTGTGTTAAAGCGATTAGGCATGATGACCATCTAGATTGCTTTAAATATTTAATCGAAAAAGGATGTCCGTTAGACGAAGATGTTACTGACGCAGCTGTCGAATACGGAAAAATTGACTTTCTAAAATATGCAGTTGAGAATGGGTGTCCGTTAGCCGAAGATGCTTGCTGTAACGCAGCCTATTACGGTTATCTTGATTGTCTAACATATGTTCACGAAAACGGGGCTTTACTAGGCATAACCGCGTGTATAAATGCGGTTATACGTGACCATCTAGATTGTTTAAAATATCTCCATGTGAATGGATGTCGATGGGATGAAACAGTTTGCGTTGAGGCAGTTAGATATGGTCATCTAGATTGCTTAAAATATCTCCATGTAAATGGATGTCCATGGAATGAAAATGTTACTTTCATGGCTGCAGCCACGAATAATATTGATTGCTTGCGATACGCTCTCGAGAATGGGTGTTCATGGAAGGAAATTGTTTGTGTTTCAGCAGTTATGCGTGGTTATCTAGATTGCTTAAAATATCTCCATGAGAATGGTTGTATATTTGGTGAAGACGTTCCCGTTGGGCGCTTGAAGGAGGCTCCAAAAGGGGGGTACTTGAAATACACTATCGGGAATGGGTGGATGGATGCTGTTCTAGTATATGCAGCGGCATATGGTCATCTAAATTGCCTAAAATATCTCCATGAGAATGGGTGTAAATTTACTAAAAAAGTTTTTGATCAAGTTAGTGTTATTTGGAAACCAACCGACATGCCAGATATTAAAGCCCGTCAATTGGATTGTCTAAAATATGCAGTTGAAAAAGGATGCCCATGTACTAGACAAGTTTACATTAGAGCTATCGACCTTGATCGTCCTAGATTTGCAAAATATATTCGTCAAAATATGGCTGAATAAATTTAATTTTTAAAAATGTACCGCCTTCGAGGGCATTCACGTAGAAATATATAACAACTCTAAGAGTTGTTATATAAACCTCCTGTTTGCAAGTCTCAAAACATGGAGACTGTGGAGAAAAATTGAGATGTAATTTGTGTTTTTTAAGTTCTTTGTTGGTGTCGAGTAAAGAATGTTATAAATCTAGTTTTGTATATTGAGCGGTGTTGGTATTTTTGTATCGTGAACGGAAACTGTATTTGTTTATAAAAAACAATCCTTCTGGCATTCCCACCACCAAACACGCAACTGTTATTTAAAAATATGTCAGAAATACTAAAACGGTAAACATGGATACATTTTATGATGAACAGTTGGAATATTTTATAAAAAACGAGACGTCATTAGAAGCTCGCAATCACGAGCTTCAAAAACTAAAGAAAAGGTTATTCGAAGTATGTGATTATTATGACAATTATTTAACTTTTTGCAGCACTGATAATTTTTTTATTAAATGCAAGTTATTTGGTTTATATAAATTTAAAACCGAATCTGTCTTTTATCAATTAATAAAAGATCGTGCCCGAGCAGGAGAAAGTCTCTTTTTAGATCATTATGGATATAATGATAACGAAATTTTAAAATTGGTTTATGATAATTGTAAAACTTTAAGTGTTCGGTTGCGAGCGGCAAAATGTTTAAATATTTGCGTTGATTCTGAAATATTTCAATTAGGCTCTGATGCCCCATTTAAGGAAATTATAAACATCTATCCCGATAATGTCTCGTATATACGTTTTGCTTTGGAAAAAGATTTAAATCAAGATAATTACATTTATTATCTTGACCGTCTGAAATGTCTATTAGATGAACAAGAATTTTATAAATATTGCAATGAATTTATGTTACGAGCTGATATAAAAATTCCGTTTAGGGAAATTATAGGAAGATATCCTAATAAGGCAGGTATACAATTAGCTTTGGAAAAAGATTTAAATCAAGATAATTACGGTTATTATTTTGAACTTCTGAAATGCGTATTAGATGAACAGGAACTTTATACATATTGTAACGAATTTATGTTACGAACTGATATAAAAATTCCGTTTAAGGAAATTATAAACATCTATCCCGATAATGTCTCGTATATACGTTTTGCTTTGGAAAAAGATTTAAATCAAAATAATTGCATTTATTATCTTAAACGTCTGAAATGCCTATTAGAAGATGAACAAGAATTTTATAAATATTGCAATGAATTTATGTTACGAACTGATATAAAAATTCCGTTTAGGGAAATTATAGGAAGTTATCCTGAGAACAAGGCAGGTATATATTTAGCTTTGGAAAAAGATTTAGATCACGATAATTACGATTATTATTTTGTACGTCTGAAAATCTCCGTATTAAATGAACAGGAACTTTATATATATTTCAACGAGTTTGTGACAGTTCGTAACATAAACTTTGCAACGAAATTGCACATTATGCCAGTTGTGTCTTTTCAGTTATACGATACATTTGTTTCTAATTACATAATAAATAATAACACAGATAATGATTATCATACAAACGTACATTGTATTTTTAGGCTTTCTTTTCACGACGGATTATTAACACAACGCCAAAGAGCAAAATATAAAAAACAATATCTTCCATTTGCAAACAACAAAGTTGATATTTTGACAGAAATATACGTGTATGATAACGATATTAAGAAAGCAGTAAACAATCGAGAAATTGAAGGTCTTACAGAAGATCAATATGTAGAAATATTAAGATGTAACGGATTTGGCCCCGATGGAAAATCTATATTTAAGAATATTGAAATATATCGACAAAAACGCGAAGCGCCTGGTGGTATAAAAAATTAGAAGAAGAATTATCAGACGAACAGAGAAAATGTTGGTCTGGGATTATTCAAAACTTGGATGTTTTAAAGAAAGATTTTGAACACGACGAGGAAGTAGGGCCTTCGGCCCCGCCACCAGGCGCTCCGCGCCTGGTGGTAGATAAATATATAAAAACTTTATATTAATCGCATCCTATCGCCGAAGGCGATAGGCCATTCCGTATCAAATATCACCGCTATGGTTCTTTGGCCCAGTCGCGACAAGGACATTTGATGCACCGCTCATCTAGACTTTTTAAATTTATACCCATGGCGCTTCGCGCCCATTGGCGCCCCTTCAGGAGTAGCGAAATCAATTATATATAATTGATTTCGAAAAAATTTTAGAAGTACAAATACATTTTCTACCCCTTCGAGGGAACCGCTTTGACGGTTAGGTTAATTCAAACACGGGCGCTGTTTTTACTTTGATGTGTATGCGTCTTCAACCAGTTTACACGTTCTTTTCCCTCGATACCCTACATTGTAAGGAATACCAATAGTTACATTAGCATTTGGGCCAGGCATTAAATATCCGGGCATGCTAGCTTCTTTGTTTTGATTCAAATAAGACCCTCCATCTTTAGATGAAGGACGTTCCCGAGTTGTGGTTCTTAAATTTTGAGCAGCAATATATTGTTGAGTGCTTTGTTTTAAAAATGTTTTCATAAGAATTTCATTATTTTGGGGATTGTTTTCGTCTGGGAAAAACTGTGTTAAAATTTTTCCCTCCGCAAATAATAAAAGCAAGGGAACATAAGTGATAGGAGTGTTTGTAAATCCTGTCATTCGTTGAAGCGAGGCGTCAACTTCACAATAATAAAAATTACATCCGCTATTAATAGACTGTGAAAGATTATAAAAAGCAGACTTTACGTCATCACAATAAGGGCAATCTTGTGTAAAGAAAAAAATGAAAGAAAATCCTTTATCACCGGGTTTTTTAATTAACTCATTATTATATACCGTAAAATCTCTCGACGTTAAAAACATTCTTTTTCTTTGGATGGATTTTCTTTAACTTTATATTGAAAATATTTTATTGATAGATCTTTATATAATTTTTCTCTATGCTGTTCTAATTCGATTCCGTTAATACCGTTTATTTTTCCCAATCCCGTTCTTATTAAATACTCATCATATTGTTTATTTTCCCATTCGTTTTTAACAGTAAATGGAGATTTTTCCGGAATTTTATGCGCCTGGAAACAGTCTTCAATAAATTGTTGTTGGTGTTTATATTGAGGAACTTGTTTATATTTCCAATATTCGTTTCGTGTAGGACGGGAAGAATGTACTAAGCGTTTAGAATGATAGAGGGTTGTAACGTTGAAAGCTTCATGTGGGGGAATTTTTTTTATGTAACATAATAAAACGCAAACGAGCAAACTGGCTCGGCCATGCCCCGCCTTGCAATGAATGTAAATTTTTTTATTGTTAGATATTTGATTTGCTAAAAAATATACTAACACAAAAAATAACCACCGTGTTCTGGGGATACCTCCATCTGGTATGGTAAAATTAATAATTGGACATTTTGTTGTATAAGGGATAATTTTTTTTTCTGTTGATTTGGTTAAATCAACTATCAAATCAACCCCCCATTCTTCTAACAAATAAATTTGTTGTTGTGTTGGGAAAGCCCCAAACAATGCTATTTCGTCTATAAAAAACGAGGATGTACTTGTTATTCCACTCATTACTTTATTATATATCTTAATAGTTTCAAATAAACTATTTATTTGAAAATCAATTTTTGCAATCCCAAGCAAACGATAGAAACTGTGTTTCTTAAATTAAATTTAAGAAACAAAACGATTAAATAAAAATTATCTTCGGTGTTAAAAAATCGTACAATGTCAGACGCTGTCACATATTTACTATATGCCGTTCTAATTGTTGTTCTAGCGTTAGTCGGTCGTTATGTAGGAGAAATGTATAAATATCCCGGAACAGGCACTGTTATCGGGGGGCTGGTGGGTGTTGGGTTATCATATTGGCATTATAGCTCAAATCCCAAAACAGTCGTTTAATAGGTATTCCTTTGATAACCGCTTCGCGGCCGCCGTCACGGCCTTTGACCGTGACGGTAAAAAATATAAATTAAATAAAATAAATTGGTTATCAAAACCTCATAGGTTTTGATAATTCAGATGTCTAGAAACTGTTCGATAAATACGGATAATAAAATCTAATTTAGCCAATATCTGCGCTATATCATATTATAAATAGGTTTTAGTTTAAAAATAATGTTTAACAAATCTACGCAAAGACAAGTTAAAAATACTGGCGGGTTTACTATCACTAGGGGCGGGGACGGTAGCCGCTTCGCGGCCGCCGGACGTCACTTCATACCTGGTGGCGGCGCCGCCTGCGGTAGATTGTGCAACTTGTTTTTCATGTTTTAATACTAAATTTTGCAAACAAGAAAGTTTCATCCAACAAATCCCGGTACAGTCTTCTCCATATTTATAAATTTGAGAAAGTTTAATAATGGGTTTCGTTTGCAAACGTTTATAATACATTACTGTGTTGCAAAACATAGCAAACAAACGGTCGTTTTCAGTTAATTCTATATCTAAAGATGTCTCTTCTTTAATTTCTCTTTTTGCACACTGAAGAAAAGATTCTCCTGGTTCTAAACCTCCTTTGGGGAACCCCCATTTTTTTTCGTTTGATTGAACTAATAACACTTTATATTTATAAACTATAATTCCTCCTGCTTTTGTACCGCCTTCGGCGGCGCCAACAGGCGCTTCGCGCCTGTTGGTACCATCGGGCGCTTTGCGCCCGATGGCGGGGCCGGAGACCCTACCGGCAGGCGGTGTATTCTCATTATAGATCGAGAATTGCGAAATTGTTCGTTTTAAAAGATCGTTTTGCAAAAAACACGTCAATTTCCAATTTATACACATCGATTTTTTTAACGTTTCTAAATAAAAATTCGAAAATAATATATATACCTGCAACCCTTCGCAAGTTTGTTGTATATCCCCTGTGGGGCGTTTCGTATTAACCGTCTTTGACGGAGCGTCGAGAATACTTTCGTGGATAAAACTTTTGCTTTTTTCAACGTTATTGAATTTACGGGACGGCGACGTCCATGTAAGCATCTTACAGCAGGAACATATATGCATTTGCGTTTATTTTTAATATTTATAATTGAAGTATAATTTCAATATTTCACGAACCTTTTTATCATTATTTGTGAAATCAAAAATTTCATCATAAAATTTGTTCACCTTCGGTGGCAGGCACGCCGCGCTCATGTCCAGATTTTTCCCATATAGAATTTAAAAGTTGAGGCAAGGCAGATATCTTGTTTATAATATTAATTTTAGCAGCTTTAATAAACTCAATCCTTGATTCATATTCATTGTTTTCTATACATGTTTTAATAATGGTTAATGCATTAACTGGGGTTCTTATATCTATTTTAATAAAAGCCCGGGGGTCGATTAGTTTGTCTACGTTTGGGGCTCCGTCATAAAAACACAGAGTTTCTGCTAAAATACAATCTATTAATTTTTCGGTAACATAATAATCTGTAAAATGGTTTTCACACGCAAAACTGTATTTATATGGTAAAAGCGCTTCGTTTTTATATTCAGGGGCGCCCAAGTAATTGTTCCATAGGAACCTTTTCGAATTGTAATTGCCGTAGACATCCCAATCTAAATATTGCTGTGCAAAAAGAACAAAATGGACTCTAGCAAAATGTCCGGGGCTAAACATCTTACCAGAAATAAAAGCGCTTATAACATTATTTTTACTTTTAACTATCTTTTGAGTTAAGAGATCTTTTCGAGTCATATTTAAATGCCATTCTAACATATTAAAAGTAGGAGGATGTTCCATTAAACCACCGCCTTTCCTCGTCATTGACGGTGAAAGTTGAGACCCTTCAACATGAGTTTCGTTCAACGTTAACTTTGTTTCCCCAGAATTTTTTAAGTTTAAAAATTCTGAAGAAATAGTTAAAGGAAAATTTCCATGAGTTCCAAAAATTTTAAATACTGGCCATGACCCGACATCTCGCCATCGATCATCAACAAAAATAGGTTCCATTTTGGCAAATATAATTTTTGGAAACAATTTGGGATCTGGATAAATACCTCCATTTATCACAAGTATATAATCTGCGTTTTCAAAACTTAAGGATTCGCCTTCTAAAATTATACACTTTCCGTCTTGTGAAAAACTACAATTTCCATCCGTCATCTTATCCCAAAATTTGCAAAAGAATTCATCCGTGTCATAAAAATATACCATTCGAATTCTTTTTGTTATCATTTTATGAATATGTATCAATTTTTAGATATATATTCATAAATGACTTAAACCTCTATTGGATGTTTTATTTTGTTTTCTTTTCTGATGGTTTTAACGCGATTTGTAAAAAAACAAGAATTACACAAAAAACAACAGCTTTAATAATTAAAACACCCGTGTCATTGTCTATTGTATGAAGTTTAAGAAAACGATCCGTCCAAGGTAAACATAATATAACAAATACCACAGTTAAAATAATAACTTCTTCTTTTCTAATTGTTTGAGATGCTTTTTTACCCTCCCCGAATAACGTTCGAATGATTTCTAAATCATTTTGTGTTGGATCTTCTTGATTATACGGTAACTTTTCTAGCGGATCCATTTTTATTAACTATTTTAAAACATTAAAAATGTGTTTATCTTCTTTTCAACCCGTCTTTTATATATTATAATACCTAATAAAGTATCTTGTTATTAAAAATGAATCTTTAACCATTTAAAAATGACAAACTCAATCAATTAGAAAATGGCGGTCGCGGAGCGGCTACCGCCTTCGGCGGCGGCACCTACGGTGCTACCCACCCGAAGGGTGGGCGCCAACAATGGCCGGAGGCCATTGTTGGTACCACCAGACGGAAGGACCTTCCTGCTCACAAAAAATTGATTTTCATATTTCATTTAAATATTGTAAATAAATTATTACAACACAAATTATACATGACTATCGGTCTCGACGCAGATCACGATGAATTTCAAAATGTTTTTTCTCTTTATGGTGGCGAATTATTTTGGATGTGGAGGTATATTGACTTTTTTGTCGGTTCTCTGGGGTATGTGTCGAAAACAATGGATATCCCCTAGAACATGCCTCTTATTTACCGGATTTGCATTATTTACTGGGGTCGACTTGATGATTCTTTTATTTAATCTGGCGGAACATATTATTTCAAAAATTTTTCCATTTAGAAAGCAAAGTGAAGAAGACGAAGGAGTATTCGGATGTCAATGGAATGTGCGCTTTTCAAGAAAGTGTGAATGTGAAGATCTTCATGAAAATGAAAAATTATGGACTTGGTTTACTTCAAAAAAATGTAAATGTGAAGATCCACCAAACGAAAATTTATGGAATTTGTTTATTCTGCCACATATAAAGGAAATTCAACGTGAATGGAAATTCAATGAAATTGAATTTCACAACATATAAAAATTCCACCTATTTTATCTATTCAAACCAATCATAGTAAACGATTATCTAAACCATTAGGGTTTAGATATAATTTTTTGTCGTTATTTCCTTCTTGGTACCATCAATGGCCGGAGGCCATTGATGGCGCCCACCCGAAGGGTGGGTACCTCCTGATGGCTGCACTCCCGAAGAGAAATCTTTCCCTCTGTTCCGTCCTCCGACCCTTATAATTCGTTCCAATAATCTAGCGATATAGAGAATATAAACCTTTAAGAAAAGTTGATTTTTGAATTTTAATAATAATTAAAAATAAAGATAGTAAGGAATTATAAAATGGTCCGAGAATATAATATTGAAGATAAGAGCTTCGATGAAATCGCGTCTGACTATGACGACGATCACGAAGAACTCCAATACGTCGAAGACGACGAACTCCAATACGACGAAGACGAGGTCGATGAAGATGGTTTTTATCCTGATGACGACGACGAAAGTGATGAACAATTAACGGATGATGATGACGAAGATCAAGCTTCTTTGAAATCAAAGAAGAAACAAGAACGAGCCATCCTTCAACACATTGAACACCGCAGACAAGAAGAGAGAAGAATTATGCAAACAGCAATTCAACAGTCACAAGAACAACTAAAAGATTTTCCCCAAGAGAGTCTTCACTGGACTAAAGCGCAAGCTAGTGTGGCCCCCATTGCTATGCAAGTAGGCGACCCGCAAGACTGGGTTGAACCGAATCATTTACAAAATTCTCCTCCTCTTGACCGTGTAAAAATCAAACCATCTGCAGGATTTCTACAGCCGTACGATTTAAAACAAATCCCTGTCAGATTTGGAACTACAAGCACTATAACTGTAATCAGCGTGCTATGCCCAGATTATCAAAATGGTTCTTGTGCTTTAGGAAAACAGTGCACCCGCGTACACGAAAAAGCAACGGCTCCTAATAAGAAAATTGTGTGCAAAAATTATCCAAACTGTCCTTACGGAGATTCGTGTAAATACCTGCACACCCAACAACCCAAGTTGCTCGAACGAGAGCGTTCACAAGCTGTTTGTAAGTATTATCCGACTTGCAAAAAAGGAGATGAATGCATGTTTCTGCATATTGATGCATCCCCGGATTCTTCTGCGTCTGCCGCCATCAGTGGCGCTTCGAGTGGACCGGTTCTCAATGGTCATCCAGATGGCACCCTTGGAGGTGGCTTAAAATATAACCACGAGAATGGAAATTCTTTTAATAAAAAGCATCTGTTATGCAACAACGTGTTCATCATCACAAAAACAAAAATCCAACCCACTGTTGGCGGTTTTTGCAAGTTTGGGGATAAATGCTATTATGCCCATTGTCTTCAAGATGTGAAAGATGAAATTGTCAAAGAATCATTCAAATGCATGCACAAGGAATGCAAAGGAGTTGAGTTGATTTCAAAACTAGTAGAAAAAGACAAAAAACAAATCAAAAAAATAAAATATATTAATGTCGAAAATTCACAGTTTATTTGTTTGAAAGCACATCCCAAAGAGAACCCTAACAATTTCATTCTTAGAACGGCAGAGGCCCGCGAGAAACTTAAAGCGCGCAAAGCAGCGCAAAATGGAACAGGCTATCAAAATTTACAACAACAACCGGCAGCCGCTGGGGATGCAACCCTTCTGAAACATCAAGGGGGCCCAAAACGCGTGCAAAAACGCCAAAAAGCTGTTCCTTGCGGTGGTCGCGAAGTGCATCCTGTTAAGTAGACGTGTTAAGACTTTTTAAACCTTAAAAAATAGCAATTAAACGATTCCCCCTTAAGGGTTGACGTAGCGCTCTTATCGGCAGAACGCCGTTAGTATAGTTTATTAATTTGATCCTAGATCCCTAAGATTAGCTTAGGAATCTTTTTATGCCTCCGGGCTCGCTGGCTCGTCCCTGTCTTAACACATTTTTGTAGAAAATTGAAATTTAAAATGTCTTATGTAATAAGAAAGAAATAAAAATGTTTCCAAGCATATCAATTCAACTATCTACTCATTTAATTTCCCATTTATCAACAGGGATCTCTAAAGAGTTTCACATAGATAAACCACTTGTTCGTAATTTCATAAATGAATATTTTGATTTACAAACAATTTTAACTTATATAAATTATAATAGTACAACTAAAGATGAATTATATAATCTTGCTGTTTATTATAACATTTCGGTTACAAAAAAAAATACAAAACAAGAACTTTTTGATATACTTAATGAATCGCTTTTTATCCCCTATTCACAGGAGGCGAGCGTTCGCGATGATGCAGTCTCAGGACGACAACCCCACGCTCTGGCGCATTCGCCGGCCACCGCCGAAGGCGGTATACGAGAAGAAGGAGCGACGCAGAAGGACGTGTATAACACCAAAGGTTCGTCCAAGAACCCGGCTCTAAAAAAATATGAAGCGGCAAAAAAGAATCTTCATGATCAAACTTTAACTGGGGTTTGCATTCATTCTAAAAAAAATAACGTTTGGACATTTGGTGAAAAAATCGGACATGGAAGTTTTGGTAATGTTTACAAGGAAGCCAGCGACCAACCACCGGCAGAGGCGGCTGCGAAGCGTCAAAGACCCAATGAAAGCTCTCAGAATAATTTAATTATTAAACAAGGAGGGGGTAACGTTTATTACGAAATTAATGTGTTAAAAAGACTTCTTCCCATAGGATGCGAGACATCCTCTAAGGCCTGTAAAAATCCTCGTAAATTTTTAGATGACCGTTCTGTTCCTTTACTCATCGACAGTGGTAAAATAACAGAAAACAGTTATTTTATAGTTATGCCCAATTATGGAATTTCATTACAGAATATATTAAAAACAGAATCGACACATCCTCTGGATCTAGCCAAAGACCTTTGCCCTAATGCGGAAGGAGTTGCAGGGCCTTCGGCCCCGCCATCAGGCGCTTCGCGCCTCCAACCATTTTTAATTAACCAAATGGTTATACAGCTGCTTGAAGCGTTTTCATATTTAAACGAAAAACAATATTTACATTTAGATGTTAAACCGGCAAATATATTATGTAGCAATTTCAACAGAGGCGTACAAAATAAACCAAATCAAAGTTTTTACAAATGGTGTTTAATTGATTATGGACTGGCCAAAAAATTTCACGCTAACAAGTTTGAGATCGATTCCAAATCTAAACGAACTGGATCTCTTCGATACATGGCAAGAGATGCGCATATAGGATTAATGAGTAGAAAATGCGACTTAGAAAGCCTTGTATACACTATTATAGAATGTGATGGTGTTCAAACCCCTTGGTACCATTTTAAAAAAAAAGAACATGTCGAAATATTGAAATCAAAAGAAATCTTCTTTGATTCAATAAAACTCCGCGGGGTTTCGCTTCGAAAAAAATCCCCCGTTCTTCGATGTTTCGATAAATTTATTCCAAAAACCCATTTAGAATTTTTTAGATACGTAGATCAACTTAAACCTGACGATATACCGGATTATCTCATGTTGCAACAAATGGTTAGCGCTTAAAAATAACCCAAACCTTATAAAAATTTCTTTAATCTTTTTCTACTTTTAGAAAAAGATTATGTTTATAAAAAAAATTAACAATAAAACTTATTTCATCGAGGAATCTACCAGGCGTAATAAAAAATATGACGTCTATGATTCTAATTATAGGTATTTAACATCGTTTGGGGATAAAAGATATCAACATTATCATGACCGGCTTGGATTATATCAAGACCTGGATCATTGGGACCAAGAAAGGCGCCGTTTATATAGACTTAGGCATACTGAATCACACGCAAATCCTAAAAAGGCCGGATATTGGAGTTGGTATTGGTTATGGTAGCGCCTTCGGCGCCGCCGTCGAAGGCGGTAGGGCCGCTTCGCGGCCGCCAACGTTGGCCGGTCATATCGGTAATAAATTTGATATAGCCTCTGCAAATAGGACATCTATTGTCCATGCGCCGTATTTGCATGATGCATGGTTTGCAACAAACAGTATGGTTGCAAGGTTCAATAGTTGTATGTATGTTTCGGTACGTGCATATACAACAAACGAGATCGGGGTTAGAGGATGTTTCAATACTTAAATCTTGTTCAAGTTTTTCTGCCAACTCTATTAAATGAACATTTAACAATTCTTTTGCTAACGTTTTATATTGTTCATTGACATTATTTTGTATTTCTGTTAAATAAAAAGAGTCCACTTCAGAAAGAATTAAATTATATAATTCTTTTAGTTCTTTAATTTCTAAAGACGCAGGGCCGAAGGGGGTGATAATATCGTCTAATAATTCTCTATAAAAATAAATTTTTGAAAGACATGATTCAGTTTTCAACAAATCGGCGTTGAATAAAAGTTCAATTTTTTTACTAAATGTCAGAGGTTTCGTAGGTAAACCAGTCAAAGGGGGGGTAAAAAAATGCGTTGCATCTTGTGTGCCGACAGGCGCTTCGCGCCTGTCGACGGCACCTGTGGTGCTACCGCCTTCGGCGGTACCAACAGGCGCTTCGCGCCTGTTGGTACCACCTTCCGTCTGCGTCACCCTGCCGCCGTAGGCGCCTTCGGGGGCGAACCCAGACGACGGAAAATTTTCTGGAATATTTTTGAAACGATCTGAATCAGTGGATGTGTTAGTATACGGTATTTTGGTTGACATTCAGTTTTAAAAGTATGTTGTTATTATGAATAAATTAAAATCAAATATTAACCAAGAACTTCTTAAAACTTTTGTATTATCTAAGCTTAATATACAAAAATGTCATGAACATGACATGGAACCGCAAAATATGAAAAATTTTATATAATATTGCTCTTAAATTTATTAAAGTTTGATTATGAGTTTTCTAGATTTTGTTACGATCAGGCGTGAAGCGTTTGATGGCGGCACCCACGGTGCTACCACCAGGCGCGGAGCACCTGGTGGCGGGGCCGAAGGCCCTACACAACAAAATAAAACATCTTTACTTCCTCATGAAAAATTATTACTTGAATTATTTAATAATAAAAACGAATGGGAACATATTGTAAAGTTTTTACAACCATTTCAAATAGGAAAAAAATTTTCAATGTTTATCGCAGGAGGTTTTGCTGCTTTTATATGTGGCCGAACCACTGAATTTAATGACATTGATATTTTTTTATATGCTAAATCTGATGAAATAGAACAGAGTGTCGAATTTACAAATATTATACAATCTTCTTGTTCAAACGACGAGTGGGCGGTTAATCCCTCTCCTGTTCTTGAGTATTTTGTTTTTACTAGCAAAAAACTCGTTTTCAAGTTGTTGTAAAAAGAAATCTCCCTCTAACTCTTAATAGACAAAATGAAACAGAGGCCGCTGTTTGGTTTTTATATCAATTTGATTTACAAATTTGTCAATGTGCAATTTTGCCAAACAAAGAATTGTTAACCATCCATTCGTGTCAAAATGAAAACCTTTCAGAAAAAACAAAACAAAGACAGATAAAATATAATAAAAGATTGAGTAAATGTAAATTGTAACCGCTTCGCGGCCGCCGACAGGGGCTTTTTGTTGTTAATGAAAGTTATCAAAACAAGTAGCGTTAAATAACGCTATACCATCAGACGCGAAGCGTCTGATGGTGGCCGCTCCGCGGCCACATTTCAATATTAGTTAACCAATATTGAAATGGAATAAAGTTTAAAAATTTTTGTAATTTTCAATCGAAAATATTAATCACATTTAAAAATAAATGGATGTACCTTCTGTTTCACCGTCTGGCGCGGAGCGCCTGCCAAATTTTAAAAATGAAATTTTAAATGAATTACAATCATGGGCGTTGCAAGAAGAATTGATGGGTGAACAGTTTAAAGTCCGCGCATATACAAAAGTTATAGATCAAATAAAAAAAATAAATAAAATTCAAAATTGGGACGATATTAAACATGTGAAAGGAATAGGCGTTAGTATACGCAGCAAAATTGATAAAATATTTAATTCTTTTGTTCTTAAAGACAGACCTAGAAATTTTTCTGTTTCGAAACAGAAAAAAAGTCCGATTGTTTTATTGTCAACGCCTTCGCCCTCGGGAACGACGAAACTTTCTTTAATGCATTCTATATCTAAGAAAAATACCGTTTCGCGATCTCCTCCGAAGGTGGAAGGATCCGTCGCCTTCAGGGATAGTAGCTCCGCGTTTGTTGGTAGTCGCTTCGCGCATGGTGGCAACCAAGACCTTATTAACACATTGTTACAAATACATGGAATTGGACCTGCTAAAGTTAAAGAATTAATAATAAAATATAAAATCCAGTCTGTTTCAGACTTGCAACGTCTAGTTGATTCAGTTCCTAAAGTGTTGAATCGAAAACAAACAATAGGGTTAATGTATTTTAATGATATTGTAAAATCAATTCCGCGACATGAAATGGACATTCATTCCGAATATCTTCATTCATTGCTCAAACATATAAAACCGCCTCTATTGATAACAATAGCAGGGAGTTATCGACGTCAAGAAAAAGAATCCGGAGACATTGATATTTTAATATGCCCCAGAAGACCATACGAACTAAACGAAAACGGAAGTCAAACATTTAATAATATAATTGAAATTTTACAACAAGCCCATTATATTAAAGAAACTTTAGCACGTGGTAACTCTAAATACATGGGGATTGTAAAACTCCCTGGATATCATACTCATAGAAGAATGGATATTTTATTTGTGCATGAACCCGCGTCTTATGTGTTTTCTTTATTATATTTTACAGGCAATCGAGAATTTAACATTGCTTTCCGGAAATTAGTTAAAATACGTGGATTTGAGCTTAATGAATATTCATTGTATTATCATCTTATAACAACCCCTGGTGCGGGGGGTGGGAGTCTTGGCGCATTGGCTCGTAACTCTAAGACTAAAGTGGATCAATCTTTAATTGATAAATGTGAACAAGTAATATATAAAAGCAGTTTGCACACCCCAGATGAAACAATAAATAAAAAATTGGAATCTATTATATTTAATAAATTGGAACTTCCGTATATTCCTCCTAAATATCGATCATTCGAAGCGTTCTTTCCTCCTAATCACCCACAGGTTGAAGTTTTTGATGAAAAAAAACACAATAAATAAGAAGAAGTGGAAAAATTTTTCTAAAATTGGTTAATTTTAGAAAATAACATAAACAACCAGATGTCTTATAGGACGGGTTTTTTCATAAAATCAAGAATTTCTTGATTTTCGGATTTGTGTAACCCTACGGCTTTTGCATCTCTTTCATATTTTTCAAGATATTGTTGTTGGAATTCTGGATATTTTTCATCTAATTCCAAAAGTGCTTGCCGAGTTTTATTCTCGCTATCAATATAAGACGGTAATTGTTTTTGAGTTTTGTCAATTACATATCGTAACTGTGCTAATTTAAGACGTTGAGTAATATAATAATTTAAATCTTCTTGTTCATCTACGAAATTTACATCTGGGGGGGTTTTTAATTCATCTTGTCTTTGTTTCATTTGTTTTATTTCTTGTTCGTCTTGAATTCTTTTTCTTCTAATATTTTCTTCTATTGTTGTTTCTACAATCTTTTTAACATCAATTTGTTCAACTTCTTCTGCAAATCCTTGAGAGACCAATGGAAATGGAACGCCAATTTTACATGTAAAAACGGAATTGGTACTATCAATTTCTCGAATAATTTTATCAGCATGTGATTGGGCTTCGTCTAACGTATAAAACGCCCCCCTAATTTTCCCCACTCCGTGAATCGCTTTCCTTTCAGACTCTAAAAATGTTTGCAGTTCGTCTTGTTGGTTTGGAGTAAGTGTAGGTTTTAAAGTTTCAAGAAAGTTTTGGAACTTAAGATTTACATGAGGGATGAATGAAAAAAGAGCATATAACGGGTCTGTTCTACCAACAGGGTCGATAAATTTACGGTTACATTGGATAATTGATGGAACTTTCAATTTCTTTTTACATTCGATTAATTCATCATTTGTTAATACTGGTATATTTTCATACCCGGGGGTTGGTGTAAAAGTTTTAATGTCATCAAATTTTGTTGTTTGTGGGCACTTTGTGTCGTCCGACTGGGAGGACAACAAGGTATCACAGGCGATACCTTCCGCTTCCCCCGTCTCGGCAACCTTAAGAGGTGCACGGCAGCCGTTTGTTTCTTTTGAAAGCTGGCTGCAGTTAGAAGAAAGAAAGCAAACGCGAGAAGGGGGTGTGTTCTGTTTGGCGCCTTTGAGGGCGTCAGAGACATTGCAAATATTATCGGCACCGTTCATTTTAATATAAGTTTTAAAAACATAAATTAAAGATAATTTCCCATGAGATGTTTGAAATACTAGAAGTCAGATGAAATGTCACTGTTTGAGCTGGACGCGATACTGCATGAATCTTCTACAATTTTGCTCGGCTGATTACAAGATTTATTTAATACATTATATATTTCACTCTCGTTTAAAAATTTTAAAGAGATCTCTGTTATTTTTTCTCCATCATAAGATATATCATCAACGGATATTGCTTTTAAAAACAAAGCAAGAATTAATACTGTACATAGGCTGCGTTTTTGTTGTAATTCTAAATCTAACGATGCAACAAATTTATTTATTAAATTAATTTTATCTTTTTTTCGTACAGACGCCCATGTATTTCGCGAAGGATTTATATTTTGAGTTTTGAACCAAGGCTCAGGTTGTAACCATTTTTCAATTTTTTCATGTTCATTTGGTGAATATGTTTTTGGAATAATAAATTCAGAGGAAGGTAGAACTAAAACGGATATATTTTTGCGTTCGATAATATGTCCTCCTTTGCCGAACGCAAGAAAGGTAAAACAATTTTTCAAATAAAGAGACGTAGTTTTTTCAGCACATTCTAAAAAAAAAGGATAAATATCGCCGTTCATGTTTTATAATTTTTAAATAGATTCAATAATTTTAACCCAGTGAACAATACCTAATATGACAAAAAAATATTTTTATCTGAACGACTGAAAAATGTCAAACGCTGTATCAATTATTGTAATAATTTTAGTAGTTATTGGTCTCTTCTTTTTATTGAAACAGGAGAATTATTGTGGATGTCCTAGTTTTACCACACCCTCCAATCGGCCAGTATATTCTGTTTATCGACCGACTGGGGCAAGTTCTAGTTATGGAGACCCTTGCAATTCACAAATTAATGTAGCTCCAACAACTGAAATTCCTAAAACACTAATTCCGTTTTCAGACAGTAATTGGAGAAAAACACCAGAAACAGATTTTGGTAATAGTTGGGCCGCCGGGAGTGGATGTAGAGCACTTCCTTCATCTGTTCCTTTGGTCACCATGACCTCTCCTCCTCAAACCTGTTCATCGGTGTATCAACAATATCCGGGTACAATATTAACTAGTTACACGACACCTGTTCCATATGTTCAAAATTATGGAACATCTTCTTGCAATTTACAAACTGTAGCAACAAACCCTCTTCTTTCTGAACCTTTACCCCTTTGTGCTGTTAAAGTTGATAGTCCAAATGTGAATATATCAAGCGGGGGATGTTGCACTCAAAATCCAATTAAATCAATGGGGGTTTAACAACCAAATTAAAAACTTTCTCAAAACATTGTTGTTTTGAGAAAGGAACATTGAAAGTGGTACCAACAGGCGCGAAGCGCCTGTTGGCGCCGCCGAAGGCGGTACCGCCTGGTGCGGAGCGTTTGATGGTACCAACAGGCGCGAAGCGCCTGTTGGCGCCGCCGAAGGCGGTACGAGATAATTTTTGCTTAATTTTTTTCAAAACATTGTTTGAAAAAAAACGCGGTTACTTCTCTGATATAAACCTATTCCAAAAGAAATATCATGGGAGAATGAAATCTTGCATGTTCTCTTTAAAAATTCTTCAGAAGATAAAGGCATCACGATCCCCCTCTTTCTTCAGAGGAGGATCGCCGTCTTATTTTCTTGCGCCATCAAACGCTTCGCGTTTGATGGCGGTAGCCGCTTCGCGGCGCTCCACCTTTCGGGGGCAGATTTTTTTAAAGAGATCATGCAAGATTTCATTCTCTTATGATATTCCTTTGGGAATAGGGTTATATCAGAGAAATAACCGCGTTTTATTATAATTTGTTTGTTTTTAAATTAAAAATAAACAAATTTAAAAATGACTTGCGGAGCTAATATATTAATTATTTTAATTATTCTTTTAATTGTTTTTGGAATACTGTGGTTAATGCAGCAAAAACCAAAAGAGTTATATTATAACAGTTCTAACCCTTCGTATGCTTATGCTCAACTAAATACAGCATATAATCCGTATTTATATTCTCCTTCATTACAAAATAAATGTGGTTATGTTGTCGCCGCGCCCGTCGATGAGTGTAATGATTTAACACCCAGTATAAATCACTGCCTTCAGGGTCAAGGTCAAAGGCCCTGTATGACAAAGTCATGTGGCTCCAGAGGGTTGCAAGGAAGACCTATTGTATTTGATTATTCAAATATAACAGATTTTACTTGTTCAAAACGGGAACCTTCAAATATATATAATGATAAAGTCCAATGCGACGCACCTTCTCAAACGGTGTTGTGTTCTTTATAAAGGGTCCACAGAGGCGGGACCATCTCAGGTGATGGGCGTTCCGCGTCCACCAATGAATACTTCCATGTCCAATATATTTTGGAAATATAAAGCTTGATTTAAATATATGCAAAAGATATTAAAATGATCTATTTGGTTTTATTTTTACTCTTCGTGGCTATTTATTCAAGAACCGTTGATTGGAATAAAGTGTATAAAACAACTCTGTTTTATTTACAAGGGTTAGTAGGCCCCATGCCTACACTTTATATTTTAACATTTTGTTTGATCTTAAAACTAAGGGTTAACTTTTTTTGGAGGATGTTTAAAAATAATTCGTATTTTAAGAGATTTAAATTATATTGGAATAAAGTTGATCAATCTCCAAGTATATTAGATTTAGGTTCAAATAGGCGATTATTATCTTTTTATGATCATGGGTCTCTTGTTCATTTAATTATTAAACCCAATCCAGCCTTTCATAACATACAAGGTATTTATGATCACAAGTATAATTCGTGTATTACCGATGAGGTTTTACCTTATTTTGCTTATGTTCAAGACATGGTTATGCCTTCTGATATTGGTGAAAAAACAATTCGGATACATTATAAACACGGCAGCGATATTCTAGTTATTAAAGACAATGAGGTGAAATTAGTTCCATTTTCTCTTCTTCCGTCAGACGAAGGTGAAGGTTCATCTAATTCTGATGAAGAATCGATTAAGCCTGATGAAGAATCGATTAAGCCTGATGAAGAATCGGTTAAGCCTGATGAAGAATCGATTAAGCCTGATGAAGAATCGATTAAGCCTGATGAAGAATCGGTTAAGCCTGATGAAGAATCGGTTAAGCCTGATGAAGAATCGGTTAAGCCTGATGAAGAATTGAAACTGACAGGGTCGAAGGATCCGCCACCAGAGACGGCACCCCCACCAAGGGGGGAAGAACCCACACCTACACCCTTACCAAGAAAATATTTATGGTTGAAGGGTTAAACAACTGTTATATACAAAATATAATACTTTTGGATAATTACTTCTATGTAAACGTCTATTTTTTAATAAAATTAAAATAGGTATTTCGATTATCTAACGAATAATCGAAATAATTCATTGATCCATCTTCTGAGGTGGGTCTTCTATACCAATACTGACAAAATTTGAATTTAAAGACAGTTTGACTATACTATAAAATAAACACAATGGCTCTTTCAAACGGTCCTTTTACTGTTAAACTTGTTGATAACAAAGAACAAGATATTCTAATGAAAAAAGACGTGTTTTATTTAAATGATAAACAAGAATATGCAGTGTGTGTAACCAACAAAGACAGAAGCCTTCGAGCCGACGCAACCATTTATATTGATGGAAAGTATATGGGGCGTTTTAGACTCGAGACAAACCGTACTATTACAATTGAACGACCGGCTGACGACGACAAAGCCAGAAAATTCACTTTTCTTAAAATTGATTCTGTTGAAGGAAAAGCTGCTAAGGTTGATAAAGGTCCTTCTCCAGGAGAATTAAAAGTGATCATTCAACAAGAAAAACCATCACCTGTATATCACGTATATTCTTCTTCTCCTAGTCGTATTTGTATTGACGGAGCCATACCGCTGTTTTCTGGGCGTGACGTGCCTGATTTTGAAGACAGTGGCGAGGATGTATCGTTAGGAATGGAAGAATTCGATTGTGTTCAAACCGATTGTGCTCAAACCGATTGTGCTACCTCTTTTGGCGGCGGGCGTGGCACGCCCGCAAGTCTTAGCTCTGCAAGACGAGCCACTGGAGGAACTGCTTTAGGATCAGAATCCACTCAACAGTTTAGACGCGCATCTGAAATAACAACATCACAAGAATTCACACTTCTTGGGCACATGCAACTAAAGGAATATGTTGAATTGTAAGACCTTTCGATCCCGCCACCGAAGGTGGTAAAAGTTTTAAAATTTAATTCTAAACTTTCTAGAAAGTTTAGAATTATAAAAATATATTGTTTATTTTTCCCGTAGAAGGATTATTTTGTGTTTTGTGTTTTCGCCGCAGATTGCGATTGTTGTTTATGTTTAGGGTAGATTGTATACTTCCTATAACTTGAACTTTGCAAATATTTAGTAAATTTTTTAAGACCTTTAATCAAATCATCCACAGGATATAAAATTCTTTCTGTTGCCCACGCTGCAACCCTATGTTCTTGCTCTGGGGATAAAAGAGCGATAAATTTTTTTATATCTCGATTAGATTCATCCCACAGTTTCAATAATTCGATCTGGTCTTCTTCGTTGAAAATACCGAAATCTCGTTCATTAAACGCTTCGAGTTGTAAAAAAAAAGTATGCATCAAAATCATAACATCGTCCATTTTAACATTCGAAGAAAAATTTTTTGTTTGGTTGAATTTGTACCAAAAATGATTTTTTGGTACAAATTTTTATATATCTTATTTTAAAGCAAAGCAATATGTATTCAAAAACTGTAGGAATCGATAACTCTACAATGGTAAAAACTCGATTTCATGAAACGGATTGTAAAAATAAATCAAAAATTTCAAAAAATACAAATCCTAGATATAAAAACTTTGTTCAGGCTATTTTTACTGCAGGAGATGTAGAACAGTTTACTTCACAACGAATAAGAACTTCACTTAGACAACTGTCTCCTCCTCATATTTACCATGAAAACACGGCAATATCCACCCGTAGCACCTGCGGTGCCACCATCAAACGCGAAGCGTTTGATGGTAGTAGATGTGATGAGCTGCTAGGTTCGACGGTGGAACAGGGACCCGAGTTAAATGTTTTCAATAAACCTGAATCACGAGACGTATGTTTGTTAAAACATGTATGGGAAAAATATACCAATATTAATTCTGGTTCAGTGAACAATACGTTTAACTACTTATTTTATAAATTTAAAAAAGGAATTTTTGTAAGAATAGCTAATAATACGTTAGAATCGTTTATTCCATTTTCAAATGCAAATTATATTAATGAATTTAGTCATTTGATAAAAATAGACCCTCGATTTAAAACTCCAGAAGATTTTTTTTCGTATATTTCTGCGCTTCAAAATTACAAACAAACACAGCAAGTTAAACCTTTAAACGAATGGTATGCTAACAATTCACTGATTCGATATGATACATCAGAAGGAGATCATAATTTATTAATACTATATGATTTATTAATAACACTCTGTAAGTCTAGAACTCTCCCAGATATAGAATTTTTTATAAACAGGCGTGACTTTCCGTTAATGAAAGTTAACGAAACAGAGCCTTATGATCAAATTTTTGGAAAAAACACGCCTTTGGTATCGCATAAATATTCAAAGTATGCACCGGTAATCTCTTTTTCGTCTAATTCTGAATTTGCAGATATTTTAATGCCAACGTATGAAGATTGGGCAAGATCTATTTATCAAGAAACGAACCATGTTTTTCCTCACGAATGTAGAGTGTATCCCGAAGTAGTTCAAACAGCGTGGCAAACAAAAATTAAAAAGGCTGTTTTTAGAGGGTCTTCCACGGGTGAGGGGGTTAGCAACGGTCACGATGAGAAACCTGGACCGGTTAACACCCGGCTTGCTCTTTATTATTTAGCCCAACAAAGGGCTGGATTGTATGAACCTTCGGGTAAAGAACAGGTGGTACCGCCTTCGGCGGCGCCAACAGGCGCTTCGCGCCTGTTGGTAGACGTTGGAATAACAAAATGGAATCTACGTCCGCGTAAATTAGAAAGTTCACCTTATTTACAAACAATTACATTTTCAGATGAACAATATCCTCCCCAAAGGCAAGGGTCGTTATCAAAAAATAAATACCGCCGTGCAACATCCTTATCTTTACAAGAACAAAGTCGTTATAAATATATTATCAACGTAGAAGGTAATGTAGCAGCATATCGTTTATCATATGAACTTTCTGCCGGGTCTGTTATTTTGTTAGTAAACTCAAAATGGAAAATGTGGTATTATGATTTATTAAAACCATATAAACATTATATTCCGGTTCATCAAGATTTGAGTGATTTATTCACCCAAATTAAATGGTGTCAAGACCACGATGATTTATGTGCACAAATCGCCGTCAATGCTAAACGATTTTACGATAAATATCTAAGTTCGGATTCAATTTTAGATTTTTGGCAAATTAGGTTATGGGATTTGTATAGTTTTACAGGAAGTTATGATTATCTTCCTGATTTAATCAAAGAGGGGGTATTAGACGAATTTAAAAAACTGAAAGAAACTTTACCTGGTTATACTGATACATCAGACATTTTATGTGGTGGTGTTTCCATTCCATCAAAATTAAATGTGAATAAATTTGAACATCAAGGGGGAGAACAAACAATTTATAATTTACAAAATTTTATTATTGCCGAAAACAATACTCCCCTTTTTAGGTGTATCGGGCTGTTAGATGGACTGTGGAAAGTGTTTAGAACTTCTCAACATAATTTACGTCGAGTTTCCGAAAAATTTAAATCAGCAAACAGCTCAATTGCATTATATATATTACACGGGTTTAAACTAGTAGCAAAAACGGCTAACAATGAATCTAAACGATTAGAAAATATACACGAAAATTTTCTAGGATTAAACGCAATCAATCAATTAGCATCAAAACTTCCTAATTTTTGTTATATTTTTGGGTCCTTAAACGACCACCCTAATACAATTTTTATTGAATATGTACCGGGTCTTACTCTTTTTGATTGGTTAAAATCGCCACAATATAACTTTAAACAATTATTAATGATTATGACTCAACTTAATTTAGCAATATATGTAGCTCAAAATTATAACGGATTTGTTCATAATGACACACATCCATGGAATATAATTTTACATGATATTAAAAACTCTAAAGATATCAAATTTAAAGATCCATTACAACCAATTTCTTACTTCATTGATACTTCTACTGTTTTGGCCGTAGAATCAGATTTAATTCCTGTATTAATAGATTATGGAAAGGCGCGTGCAATTGTTTATGATGAAAAATGGGGGCTTATAGACCATTCTGTCGCTAACAAGTTTAAACATGGTCAATTGCAAGATACATTAACTTTGTTATATAGTGTTTTAAATGTTTTGCTAAAAGAAAAACGTTTAAGTTCGGCCGAAAAAGCTTTATTGGAATTTCCCAAAACTTTAGGCCTACCAGATTATGAAAATATTAAACGATGGGCTAAATATGGTGCTTTGTTTACTTTTACATCTACGCCAGACGCTCCCAAATTACGAAATGGATTATATTCAACACCTAAACAGTTTATAGATTTTTTATTATTATCTACGTCAATATCACCCACAGATAAACCAAAAATTGCTCGACAAAATATTAAAATTAATCCGTTTCGATATAAGATGCAGGAAGGAATTAACCCTATTTTTGTAGAAACATTTCTACAAACAGGAGATAAAGTAGCTGCATTGCAAAATGTTATCAAATCTATTAACAAGTCAAGACATATTCTATTATCACCTTTTATGTATAAAATACACCAAGGGATTCTTACTAAACGATTAGAATGGTTGATGACAGAGTTTAACAAACCAAAATGTCCGGCGTTTTTAAAACGCCAATGGGATATTGTCACGTATCCTTTGGTTTCACAAAAGGGACAATTAAGACCAGGAAGTATAGACGGCCCGGTTTTTGATGTAGACGTTCCCAATGAATTATGGTTTGACGAAAATATTACATTACAAGAGTTGAAAGAGTTTAAATTAAAGTTAAACCCAAGTATAAATTGGATAGAAGTTGTTGATGTTTTAACTGATGCATTTTTATTCCAATTTACTCCGTTGAATCAATCGTGTTTAAACCTATGTAATATAAACAGGTTTGAAATGTTTAATAAAATTGCAAGCCATCATACTGTAAATAAATTATTAGACACTTACCACTAAACGCTTCGGGCGGGGCCTTGATCAATAATTCATGTAAATAATCTACCACCAAACGCGAAAGCGTTTGGTACCGGCACCCGTGGTG
>Ga0209668_10000063_pt1 | contig 40256 bp, 43 predicted proteins | sample FrelakmetPLP11PL_FD_187150 | JGI IMG/M metagenome (GOLD analysis project Ga0209668, IMG submission 187150) | Freshwater lake sediment microbial communities from the University of Notre Dame, USA, for methane emissions studies - PLP11 PL (SPAdes)... | ecosystem: Environmental > Aquatic >...
GCTGATTTATCAGTTCCAGCTGCCGCAGGCAATCTGGCTGGAATCGACATTCTCGGTCAGTACCAAGATTCAACCTTGTCTGTCGATGATGCTAGCGCACCTTCAACCAGCGTGTTGTACACGTCTTCTCGACTTACGCAAACCACATATTGTGGAAACATTAAGTACTCGTGGACAGGTAGCTCTGTTTTTGCTGCCACAGAAAATAAGTGGATATTTTCTTCTTCTTTTATCCCAGGATTATTAAAAACGTCAGTATTTAACGTTGATTCTGAATTGGTAAACTTAACTGAATTTTCTGCTGCTAATATTGTTAAGATTTCGCCTTTTCCTGAAACTAATAAACACGGTTATTCAAGAATTACCGCTGTTATCCGTCTAACGACAAATGGTACCTTTAATGATGTAAGTTATTTCATTTTGGATGCGTTCAAATCGGATTTGACTACTCTAGTCGAAAGATTCGTTATCACGAAAACAGCAAACGAAAATAGTTTTATACAATCAAGTGGTATTATTAACATCTTTGTGAATGGAAATTCTGATTCTTTTATAACCGATGGCATGGCTTTTAGGTTGTATTCTACCCACTCCGCAGTCATTACAAGTTTCACCTTAACATTCTATTTTTGAATAAATGAACCAAAAAACTTTTTTTATTGGAATCATTGCGTATGGAGTATATGTCGCGGTGTGTTATTTTGTTTTAAAAACAATGGCACCAAAGATTAAACCAGTCATAAAACCGCCTATTGACAATACTAAACCCATTGTCAAACCAGACCCACCGATTGTCAAACCAGACCCACCGATTGTCAAACCAGACCCACCGATTGACCCAGACAACAATAAGCCCATTATTATCCCACCTGATAATTCTAAACCAACAGCTCCGGTTTCAGGTCGCTGGCAAGACTGTGGAGGTGGTATTACCCATACGGTTGATAAAATTTCTGGATTTTGTGGACAGTACCAATGGTTGAGTAATTTTCAACCAGCCAAAGTGACGTTTCTGGGGAAAAACTTTTTATCAGTCGAATCAGCTTATCACGCCGCCAAATGGGCTGATGATCCGGCTATTGTAGACCAATTTGTCCCCCTTAATGCAGTTAAAGCTTATCAATTGAGCAATACTTTACCAGCATATAATAGTATAGTCTTTAATGCTAAAAAATTAGATTTCATGAGAGATTTTGTTGGTCAGAAATTCGCCGTAGATCCTCTAAAAAGCCAACTAAAATCTACAGGTCAGGCTAAACTTGAAGAATATAATTGGTGGGGTAACAAATTTTGGGGAATGTCACCCGACGGAGAAAATTGGCTAGGAGTTATTCTTATGGAAACGCGTAGTAAACTTTAAAATTTTTAAAATCATTATCATGTTTAAAAATTTATGAATTTACGAATTATTATAGAAAATATTCATAACGATTCAAAAAGGTAGAATAGTCGTTTAAAATCCAAGCTTTTTGCAAACGTTCATCGTCAAGTTGTCGACTCCACCCTAACGATTGACAAACGGGTTGTCGAATATCCATAAATCTTTTATAATGTGAATTGTAGTATTGTTCATCGACAGGACGTACATTAGATGGATAATAGCGGATGTATCCTCCTTGAATATCACGATAGTCATCGCCAAAATAGTCGGTCGTTCCGTAATAGCCTCGTTTAAAAATCAAAGGCGGCTGTTGAACAATAGGTAGGTTATTTAATCCTCGATTGTTGGCATCCCAAATGGCGCTCAAATCTCGTTCCATGTCTAGATGATTCAACATTTTTATTGTTGAGAGAATAAGAGACGGATAAAAAAGAATTCCGCCCGACATCACTATCCGGTAAGTTACGACAGCTTCTAAAACTACAAGGTATAAATACCATGGTATTTATACCTTGAGCTTCATCAGTCTTTTTGCCATGTCTCATTTTGACTTTCAAAAAATGTTCATTTTTAAAAGTCTACCAGCATTTTTTGCTAATCAACGTTTATGTCCAGGACAACCTTCTGCTCCTTTAAATTTCTCTCTTTACGGTGATTATGTCGACGAGTTACAACAGTTTTTTGATAAACATCCGCAATGTTTTAATTGTAATCCTGAAACACCTCCGCGCTTCAATATTACTGACAATCTTTTAATGGTTTCTGAACTGGAAACATCGTTGGTTCAAAAATTACCACATTTTATTGCACATCAATTTCTTTTCGAAGATGAACCAGTTGCCGTTCCATGCGATGTCGAAGAATTTTATAACTATTACGTTCAAGATGGTGATTACAAAGACTGTTCTGATCAATCACAGGTTCAAAGTTATCATCAACATTTAATACAAGTGGTTTATCGTGCTGCTGTTGAAAAATGGAAAGCTGGGATGAGTGATGCAAAATTATTACGCTACAAGACTTATCTTTCTAAAAGAGATATTTATTTGGAAAAATTTTGTCAAAAAACGACGATTGAAACAGTTGCAAAAGCTATTGCTGAAATGCCATAATCTATTAATAGTATGGTTGTGAAATTTTATGTTTTATTCTTTATTTTTGGATATGTCAAAGTAAAATATAGCAATTCCTGCTATTAAAGTAATTAATCGAATCAATTCTGTTTTTGTTAACCAGCGCTGATAAAAAGATGAAAACAATAAAAGACCAAAAATACAACCTAAAAAGAGGTAATTCTTTTTACTAAACATTTATATTAATTTTTTTTCAAAAATGTGGTTTACAAAAACTAGATTATGCTGACGTTGATACGATTGATTGCCAATCAAGGATTGAAAATCGTTGGTTGATAAATGACCGCCATAATCTTGAAGTAAAAGATAAGAAGGCGATGGCACGACTCGAATGTTGTCTCCTTTCATCAAACATAAGAGCGACATGCTCTGTTCGTAAACAGGATTATGAGAGTTATCGTCGATATAAGCCACAACGCAATTCCACGAACAAAATGAACCATCAACTTCGTAATAACTAGAATCACGCTTGTGACTTACGTTGGGAAAATCGTTTTCCAACGGTTCGTCATCAGATAAGACGTTTCCCTTCAAAGTGTACGACTCTTCAATTATTTTAATAATTTGTGCTGAATGATGACGTAGCGGACAATGAAAAGGTTGACGATCGCTGTACCGGATACGACACCAAAAGCAACAAAAGGGACGTCTTGAATGAATGAATCGTTCACATGTCGACACGTTACATGCATGAGTCAATTTAACTTCGTCTACGTACGTTACAGGTTTATCAAACCAACGGGCGGTTTTTTTACTTAAAGTAATTTCCATGTTTTTGTTCGATTGTTGTGTAATAAAATTTAAAAAATCAAATATAATTTTCTATAAAAGATCTATAAGATGAAATTTTACTGTAAACACTTGGTCTCTTATCACTGCACTCACTTCCTGTATAAGAAACAATACCAATCAACTTATTTTTACCAATAATCAAAGGACCACCACTGTCTCCAATGCAAAAATCTTGTTCAAGTGACCCAGCGCATAACTGAGTCGATTGTAAGTAATCGCTGCCGTATTTAGCCTCGCACGATTTATCGTCATAGATGCGCACTTTCAGTGAACGAACACGTTGTGTCAAATGACCGTCTAGTTGAACACCCCATCCACTGACGACAGCTTCCGTTCCTGTCTCTACATGACCGTAAAACGGAACGACAAATGAAACATCTCGAGACAACGGTTTGCGTAATTTTATAATAGCTAAATCATTGATGAGCTTTTCATTATCATAACCAGAAGCTAAATGAGTTGAAGAAATATCTAGAGGATATTGATCTTGCCATTGACGAGTTTTATCAGTCATGCCAGCGTAAACCTTGAGTTCATTGGCTTTGTAAAGACAATGAGCTGCCGTTAAAATAGTTGTTTTATTCAACAAAACCCCGCTGCAAATAGATTCTCGAGTGGTTAAGTATACCGTGAAAGGTGGTGACATATTTATTTTTGTTTTAATAAAATGGTTGAATACGACATAGGTGTACCCTATAATAGTGACACATGTTTTACTTATAATTTAGGCAAACCTCCTCCTGATATGGCAAATATTCCCTATAGTTATAATCCAGGTAATTTACAAGTTTTTGGCACGGATGGATTTGCTGTGGATAAAGACATTCGTATAGATGATTCTCGAATTGGAAGTAACATTCTTTGGTCATCCGACAAACAACAATCGTTAATAAATCACCCTGGTGAATTTGGTAATTTTGCAACTTTTGACGGTAAAGGTGGATTATTTGACAGTAAAATGTCAACATCGGCTCTGACGCGCGATGTCATGCAAAACATGAGTGGTCAATTTATTGATAACATCACGCAAAAAGCTGTCACTGAGGCTACTAGTCAAGCAACTTCGACCGCTTATCAACAAATTTTGCCTATGGTGAATCAACATGTTAGCAATCAATTGGGAAACAAACTCGACACGGTCAACGTCTATACGGTCGACAATTTTCCCATTTTTTCTCCCAACGGTCAATTAACTGATTCTAATGTTAGCGTCAGTCAACTAACACAAGACATTGCCAATTTATCAGATGCTTTTGAAAATCAGACGTCAGATACAACACAATTAGTCCAAACTACTGTTGACGCTCAAATGCAAAAACTTTTGGTTCAACAAACTGTTCAGTTGAACGAAACAAGTCGTGCCATGCAAGAAAAAATGACAATAGCCGATCAAACTCTCTATACTGATTTAACTAAACTTTACACTCCCCAAGTAACGATGCTTCAAGAAAGCGATTCTCGTCAACAACAACAATTGGAAGATATGATGGTAGAATTGGACGGAAAAATTAATTTAGTCTCACCCAGCACTAGTGGCAATGTTCCCATTCTCGATGTAAACGGATCCTTGATTGATTCACAATTTCCATTAACTGATCTCCGTGATTGTGCCACCAGAATCGATTCCATTTTTAATCAACATCAGCTACAAACGCAGCAATTACAAGATCTGAGTATGGACATGATGCAATTGCAACCGACGGCGACAAGCGGTAATGTATCGGTTTTTGATGCTTTAGGACAAGTAGTCGATACTGGCGTGTCGCTAAAAACCATTGTTTCAGAAATTGAAGAACTTAAACAAGATATTGACGCTAGTCTTTTTGTTCCTACAACTTTTGCTTCGAATGAAATACCAGTTTTTGATATAAATGGTCAATTACAATCAAGCGGTGTCGATATTGGTAGCTTTATGCCTAAAAATATCAGCGCTCCCGTAAATACGTTGGCACAATTTCAAGCTGACGGAACCGTTCAAAGCAGTGGACTACGATTCAGTGATGGAACTGTCTCTGCAGATGTTATTTGGTCCAGCCAGCAACAAGTGACGGCGCTTGATACTAAAATAAATCGTCCTCTTTTAGCTACGGCTGGTCATGTAGCTCTTTTTACTAGTGATGGACAAGTCGTAGACGGAGGCCTTTTACCCGTAGTACCACCTTACATTCCTCCAATGACGGCTAATACGATCGTGATGTTTGACGCCAATGGTAAACCTACTGAAACTTCTATCGGTGTTGATCAATTAGTAACTAAAATATTGCCATCGTATCGTGACAATTTGGCTACATGGAGTGCCGATGGTCAATTACAAGACGGAATGATTGGAATTGACGACAATTCAATCGCTTCGTCTTCAGTATTGTGGACAAGTTTAAAGTCTCAAGAGCTATTTGACAGTCGTATACCTACTGTACCGGCAGCCATGGCCGAAAACATTAGCATATTTGACAACAAAGGACACGTTGTCGACAGTGGAACTAATATTTACAAATTAGTTTCAGACGTTGACGCCAGCATTCCTCGGATGATGAACGTGACTCAATTGGGACAATTACCTCAAATCGCTGCTGACGGTGGTATAGAAGATTCCGGAGTCAGCATTAACGACGTTCAAAAACGTACGCGTCCGAGACGAGTCGACAATGTTGCTAGTCTTGATACTAATGGGATGGTGACTGAAATTTATTCTGTTGACGATTCATCGATTAATAACACAAATTTATGGACTAGTGATCGAACAATGCGAGAGCTTGACGGTAAATTACAACAGCCAACCTTTTTCACAAACGGGAATGTTCCAATGTTTGATACAAATGGTCAATTAGTAGATTCAAGCACAAGTGTAACTGAAATGATTAATATGGTGGTTGATCGTTGTAAACAGGATTGCGGAACGTATCTGAAACCTGTGATCCCTATCCGAGGAGAAGACACTTTAGCGGCTCTCAACACGGACGGAACGTTGAGAGACACGCAATTGTTGACATCTCAAATAATGACGGTAAAAAAACCCATTGTGGCCGGTTCGATAGGTTTGCTTGACTCTTCGGGACAAATATTTGATTCGGGTGTAATGTACAATGATACGGATGCTCCGTCTACTAACGTAGCTTGGTCAAGTCAAAAAACCACTCAATTAGTTGACGGGAAACTTTCCAAAGTAACATTTTTTTCAGCAGGGAATTTACCTGTTTTTGACGCTACTGGTCAATTGATAGATTCTACTACAAGTGTGACAGATTTGAATAGATATGTAGACACTCAATTGGCTACGCAAGCTGTTCATCCCGTTGTACCAGGTCAACCTAACGTTTTAGCATTGTGGGATTTTAATGGTCAACAAATCGATTCCAATATTCCTATTAATAACGTCATGATGAAAATGCAAGGAAATAATACGTTGGCTCGACTCGATAACAATGGTCAAGTTCAAAGTACAGGTGTGACAATTGATGACACGCTAAACGCCCAGCCATCAGTTTTGTGGTCGTCGTCACGTCATCAAACGTCTTTAGGCGATGGATTGATGACTAAATTGAACACGGTTGAACCCTATACTTTAGGAACGGTTCCCATGTTTGGTTTAGATGGGCAATTATCTGATAGCGGAATTGAAGCGTTGGCCCTTCGAGCCAAACTTTCAGTCGAACATCAACCTATATTGGTACCTGCCAAAAGCGGTAATCTAGCTAGTCTTAATGAAAACGGATTCTTGCAAGATTCTGGCTTCACATTCGATGATGGAATTACAAGCGCTTCTAGCGTTCAATCATCGATGAAAACCCAATCGTTGTTGAATACTAAAATGAATTTATCACCCCTTTCAGTCAAAGGCAACGTTAGTGTTTTTGATGATAATGGACAAGTAATAGACGGAGCCGTTAGCTTAGCTTCACTTTTACCCCAACCTGTTATACCGACGGTGACGGGAAATTTAGCTTCATTGACATCTGATGGACAATTTCAAGACAGTCAAATCCAACCCAATAGTCTACTGACAAAACCCGGTAGCAGTATTCAAGGACATTTACCTGTTTTTGATGTAAACAATCAAATCAAAGACTCCATGATGATGGTTGATGACAGCGCTGTTGCTAGTCCTCAGATATTATGGTCGTCAGACAAAATTCTTCAAACTACTAGTCAAGTTTTACTTAAACCAAATGGATTGGTAACATCTGGTAACGTTCCAGTCTTTGACGCGGACAGTCAATTGAGAGTTTCGAGTGTCCCTTTAAATGAATTAGCAACTCTCAGCAAAGTAGCTGCCGATTACCAGATAAAGCAAGCTGCCGTCACTGGCAACATGGCTTCTTGGAATGCTTCCGGTCAAACGATAGATTCTAACGTAAGACTGGACGACAATAGTACACCAGGCGCCAACGTTTTGTATAGTTCTATGAAAATCAATAATCTTAAAGTCGATAAACCCGTCACCTACGTCAGCGACGATATTGTCATTTTTGGAGATAAAGGACAATTGAAAGATAGCGGAACTTCAATTGCTTCATTGATGAATAATGTCAGCTCTTTGATGGCAGCCAATACTAACACGTCGCCGACGGTAGCCGATTCTTTAGTGATTCGTTCAGCATCAGGAGCGCTTTCCGAAACTTCGTACCGAATCAATGACTTTTCAGCACCGGAATCGACTGTTTTATGGACTAGCAATAAAACACAGGCTTTGGCGCCACCTATTAAGACGACAAGTATTGCCGTTCTCGATGAACGAGGTCAAGTAAAAAGCAGCGAAAAAATCCTGGACGATTCAGTTGCACCGTCAGCTAATGTCATATGGTCCAGTGAAAAATGTCAAGCTCAATTTGGAGCTCCAAAACCGTTTTATTTCGGAACTGTTGGAAATCCGGGTACTGACAATGGAAAACTTTTGTTAAGGGCCGTGGTAGGAAACACGGAAGTTTCGGGTGGTAATACATTTGTTTTCCCTAAAACGGCCGTCTATCGTATTGATTTGCGAGTCGAAAACGCCGACGGATTAAACACGTACAAATTTCATCTCAACAACAACGCTGGTGAAATTCTTCTCAGCATGTATTATGTGACGACAAATTCAGGTCACACGATTACATCGGCTAAAGCCGGTGATACTCTATATTTTACCGTTTCAAAATCTATATATATGGGAACCAAGGGAGAATACTGCGTAACGCAATTATAGACTAAAATAAACAATGGAGACACATTTCATAGTGTTGATGGTTCAAATAATTGTGTTATCGATACTATGGATTCTTATTGCCGTTAGACGTGCTCCGATTACAAAGACTGATGGCCAATTTTATACTGGATTGCCTGACAACTATTTGCTCATGTCTAAATATGACAAAATTACTAATACAACTATGGTTATCGACGATACTAAAGAAGCCAGTTCCAACGTGATTTGGTCTTCGGAAAAGATCAGATCATTTATGAACAATATCAAACCTGTAACACAGTTGTCTGGTGGTGGTTTGTCACAAGCCGATGTCTTAAAACTCATCGAAGATAATCAGCAACCAAAAATATATTTTGACGTTAGTCGAGATACCAGTATGAAAGTTCCTGGTATCATCACGTATGCGGCTATACTGGCTTCAAATAATATGGCCATAAACATATCTACTGGTATCTTTACGTGTCCGGTAAAAGGTTTATATCGAATGACTTTTACGGCTTTGCGTTTCTATTTTGTAGAAGCTCCTACTCCGACTCGTATTTTAATGAAACGAAATGGTGTTCAAATAGCTACGACGGCTTCAACCAGTGAAGTTAAAGCTGTCAATTTGAATGCTAACCCGCCTGGAGGTGAATGTTTGGTTATTAATATTTTGACAGAACTATCAGTGGGAGATAGAATTTATTGCGAAATTGAAGTTGGAGGCATCTACGATACAACCGATCATCACGTCACTCACTTTACAGGTGAATTAATGATTGAAAAGTAAAACTAATAATAAATGATTGATACGCGAAAGATTATTGTTGCCATAATGTTTGTAGCCATTTGTGGAGTCTTGGGTTGGTTTGGAAGAGATTCGACCGAAGCACCCGTCACTAAACCCGTAGTTAAACCTGAAACTAAACCTGATGAAACTAAACCCAAGTTGATGATGTAAGGGTTACTCAAAAATCTAGAATATAAATGAGCAACAACGCTCTGATACAGGGTCGTAATCCGAAAACTCTAATACCCATTCGTTACGTAGCGCCCATCTACAGTCAAAGTCGCGTCTCTCAGCTCAACGTCGATTCTGGATATACACATTTAGCCAATGAAGGTTTAATCAATGCTGGTAGAGGAGATGAAGGCGGACCGATCGCTTATCAAGTAGAGTGGGCGGGCCCAATAGATCGTTCGACTGTTTACGATTGTCGCTATACGGGATATTGCGATGATGAATGGCGCACATATGAAGAAAATGGTCGAGTCAAATATTGGTATGAAGATATTGATCGTGTAAAAATTCCACAGTATATCGAACGTCACGATTTAGACAATGCCAAAGCAATGGCCAATCAACATTTCACCAATATGATGCTTGTGCAACGCGAGAGTCTTCAACGAGAATGGCTTTTGCGAAGAAGTAGTGATCGTTATCAACAAAAGCTCTTTCCCATGCATACGTTGGGGAGGAAAATGGGTTAAATTTCAAAAAAAATATTTTTTTTTGAAATTTTAATAACAGAGACCAAAAGTTCGTGAAATGTTGTAATCGACTTGATTAATGGAAGAAATATGAACAGTATTTGGATTTCGAATGGCTTTAAGCACATCGGCAACGTCTTTGGCGTTGAGAATTTGTGTTAGAATATCTTCTTTTTTTTTCGAAATTTTGAGTGGTTGGTCCTGACGTGGTGTGACAAGTTTAACAGGAGGATTGACAATATTAACAACGGGTTCTAATTTTTGTTCTTCTGGCTCTTTCAAAACCAAAATTGGGGGTTCGACGGGTATATCGAAAATTGAAGGCGATTCAAAGACACTTGGTGCTCTCAATAATGATTTCAAAGGTTTCGCATCATCGCCGCGTACTTTAGGAATAGCTCCTAACGTTTTTGGGTCAAGGGGTGGCACACTTGTCATTTCAACCATAGGTGGAAAAATAGCACTTGTTGTAGGAGGAATAGCCGGAGGTGGAAAAATAGCAGATTTGTTAGTTGTTGTAGGAGGAATAGCCGGAGGTGGAAAAATAGCAGATTTGTTAGTTGTTGTAGGAGGAATAGCCGGAGGTGGAAAAATAGCACTTGTTGTAGGAGGAATAGCTGGAGGTGGAAAAATAACGGGTCTATTGGTAGTCAAAGGAGTAACAATTGAAGGCGGGACTGAGCGTGTTCTCAACACTGAAGGAACAGCTGGAGGTGGAAAAATGACAGGCCTGATGGTTGAAAAAGCAGTCACAGGGGATGGCTTATAAATAGGAGGTATAGCTGGTGTTGGATAAATGACCATTGGAGAGGTCATATGATCAATTTTAGGCAATGTGGAAGTTTCTTTTTCCAGTAAACTTTCAATATCAAACGTCACATTTTTTTTTGACGAGGTGGCATCACTAAACTCTGGTGGAGGCGCAAAAATTTCCACATCCTCGACTTCTTTTTGAAATTGAGGTACTTCTGGAAGCGGCTCATACACGGATATATATAAAGGTTGTGTAGTTGGCTGTGATACTTCATCGCTTCCAGCCACTACGCATTCAATGATATTGTCAATAATATTAGATTTTGACATTTTCTTTTTAGGTTTTATGCTTAATTGTGAGAATAATTGTTGTAATTGCTCTTGTGGTTGTTGTTGGCGACCAATAGTTTCTATCCATTCTAATAGTTGTGTTTTTACTAGTTTATTAGCAGGTTTACCATATTTTACAACGCTGTATTCGTTGGTCAATCCCATCGAGACAGCTGTCTCGATCAACTTTTCCTTTTTCATTCGTAAAAAGAAAGTTTTCGAAAATTCCATTTTATTTATTCTACCAAGGGTTTTTGTATGTTACATTCAACTTTTTACTTTGGTACAAACAATTCTATCTTTTTTTGCACAAGACACTTCCGTTACTTTTACTTTGCTTGGCTCACGACAAATTTTTACCACTTTGCATAGAGGTTCTTTAGGTGCACATTTTTTCTTCTGTTGATTCTGTTGAGGGCAACAAGACATTTTATTTACCTTTGAAATACTTTTTTAATGCCATCTCTTCGGATGGTGTCAAACTTGTGCTTGTTTCGTATTGAGTACCGCTCATGTACTGTCTCGTGATGGGCTGTGATGACACTCTTGATAATTCATATGTAGGCATCCTGTTTATATCACCAATTCTATAGCCAGCCCTTAAAGCTCTGTCAACATATTGATTGCGCTTCATCATTTTATTTAATAAACATAAACGGCCATGGCATCACTTTTTTTAAAAAAATAAATCCATTACCTCTCTGAATATCACCGCTTCTTCTATACTTGTGTCCGCTTGTAAACGAATTAGTGGAAGAAGAAATGGAAGATGAACCGTATGATGGAGGTAAAAATTGCAAAACATCTTCTGGGTCAACGCTTTCTTTTTGTTCTCGGATAATATTTTGAATTTCTATTGCCGCTTCTCGGTCAATATCAAACATTTTCATCAAATTACAGATGCTACTCATTTATTTTCAGGCATTTCTAAATTGACTCGATTAGCTTGAGCACTGGTGGCGTTTTGGAACAGTGCTCCAACATTTAGGCCTGTTTTATTTGTCAATATTTTACTACCTATAAAAATTACTGTCTGAATACCTATTGCCATGAGAAGTTGCATTTCTACAGGCATACTTTTCATGACATTTGGAGTGTAAGACTTTTCACCAATTTGAAGCAACAAATGATCATAGTTGCTCATACTGTTGGCTTGAAATTCGGTGAAACCTTTCATATCTAATCCTAGAAAAGCTTCTCCCATAAAAATTTCTAAATAGCCACTTGCACCCATCAAACATTGTTTGTAAAAAATAATTTTTTGATCTAAATGTAATTGTTTAACCAATAATTTATAATGACTTTCCATGACATGATAATTATGATTCATCGTGTATTGAGGAATATTATTGCGATCCGAATTTTTACGTAAAATGTCAAATTTTACTAAAAGTTCTTGTTTTTTGATGGTGTATTCGATTTTTTTAGCCTCAAGGTTAACAGGAAGCGATGGTTTCTCCTCCGGCACTTGTTTCTCGATTTTTTTTTCAACATTTTTTTTGTCAACAACTTTTTTAGAAAGCGGTGGCGCAAAAGGAGGAATTGTTACTGCTTCTTTCAACAACGGAGGAGGTATAGGCTTTACTGGTGGTTGTATTAGCAAGGGTGAAGGATTTAAATCTTTAGACAAACGTGGATTTAAATCTCTTTCCGATAACAACAAATCGGCCAAAAGACTTTCAACAACAGGTTCTGCTTTAGGACTATTGATAATGATAGGAACCGGTGATAGTGACAGTTGGGCAATGACATCAGGACTTGTGTAAATTTCGTATAATTTTTCCGTTTTCACCTTTTTCTTATTCTCCAACAATTCTAAAAAGAGCCTCATTTTTATTGTTCGACAGATATTGTTTTCAATTGAGCATATCGAATAGAATATATTACTTTATCTAAATTCATCAAAGGCTCAAATAATTTTAAATAATAAGGTTTATCGATAGGGGAAACAACTTTTATTAATTCCAATAAGAGTCGTTGATGAGATGCATCATTAGCAACATTGATATGAGGAATAGAAACGGATTCGTCATACTGCAATCGCCACCAATCGTACGATTCAAAATCGACAATATCAAAAGTTAAATCATCACGACGTTTATTTTTTAATATTTTGTGAAAGGCTAAACGATACTCGGGAGTTAAAGCCGGTAAGTACAATTGGTATTGACGATAAATGACAAGTTTATTGGTATTGTTGTCGAAAGGTAATGGATGAGTCATTACTTTTGTCAAAGATCCAAGTTTAGCCATTGGTGTTGGATATCTTCTTGAATACACGTTTTGAGGTAACCATTGCCTAGTTTTATGATAAAAGTGATTTAAACATTCTTTGAATGATGATGTTTTATCGCATTGCAATTCTTCTTCAAATCCAAAAACTTTTAGAATGTCTTGATAATTGTGTAAAATTTCTTGATAATTAGTCCGTTGTGAAATTGGATCGATGTAGTAGACTGGGCCTTGAATTAAGATGTAAATTGTGTGAGACATGTTGAAAAAGTGGTCGTCAACATCACGAGTTTCAAATCGAGATGGTACATCAGTGATGATAATTTTGAATCGAGATAAATAAGCAGCATAGTGCCACTGTAAATATTGAAATAAAACCATAGTTTGAATCAAACAGGCTTGTCTTTGGACAAAATTTAATCGTTTAATGGAAACAACATTATCGACATCGGGTTCACTGCCACACCACGAAACAGAAAATTCAGGTGGAGGCAACGGATTTACTTTGAATTTAAACAGAGGACACGCATAATTAGAGCGTCTCAATGTTGATTGCAAAGCATTTATGACCGCATGTTTAGTCAAATGACGTTGGTATATTTCAAATCCATTGTCAGCCACTCGTTTTGCCGCGGCATCATTTTCAGTCAACCATTTAATGACGCTTTGTGTATTTTCATCCGTAGGAAAATAATGAACAAAAGGTACCAAAAAATGAGTGAACCAGTTGAGACGTGACGAAGAATGAATAATGAGACAGCAGCCGCTTGCTAGTGCCCAAGAAACATTGGTATCGGTCGGATGCCGACACACGACGTACTTGTAACAAGACGTGTTATCATCGACATCATTGGTAGCGTGGGAATATTTTTTCGACCACGGTACTCCAGTCAATCGATGATGCTGATTGTCGTCAAAAAATAATCCATCTTCAAGTTGAACGACGCGTTTCCAATCATCGACACTTGGTAATAAACGTGGATGAGGTTCCAGTGACCATTGGATAAAATGAACAGGCGATGAAGATTTTACAGAACTAAAAAAAAATTCACCGTAAACACCGTCTACTTGTTTAAAAAAGTCTTCAATAATGTGAGCATCTTTAAACGACATTTCATGATTGAAAGCCACCAATGTTACGAGAGTGTTGTTGAAACGAGCATAATAGCCGCTCTGTTGAGATGCCCAAATTTCTTCAAAAACACGATAAACGTGAAATCGGGAAATTAATTTGGAAATGCTGGCGGGCGGTGGCGTATTTCCAAATCCCTCCTCATTAAATTTGTTAATAAATTCGTTTTTAGTAAACGTTAAAAACATTTTTATATTATATTAATCTCTTTCGGACATGTAAGACGACGACGATTGACGATCTACCTGTAATTGTAGTAGGATAATAGACGAAGAATTTAGCTACGATGACGACGAAGTGACACTACCAACTAAATAAGCAACGGAAGCAAACAAGAGTTGCAAAGCCAGCATGAGCATCAAAAATCGCAAGACGGTAATTTCTCCCAACTTTTTCTCAAACGATTCCAACATTTATATTTAGAGAAAAAAGGTATCTGATTCGGAATTATTTTCAAGTCGAGACACTGCAGGTAGTAATCGTTGTTTAGAAGAGAATGCAATCTTGGATGGAACAAGAACTTGAATGTGATTAAATATTTTTAAATCTTTTTGGCTGAACGTGTAAGTACCTGCAGAAACGCGTACCAAAGATAAATTTAATTTTTCTAAAATATGATTGATGACGTCACGGTCATTTTCCACATAGCGAACAGAAAGTCGGATTGACGACCCTCCATCCGTATAGATAACCAGTCGCTGTTGATCAGTCATTTATGTATTTATGTATATATCATATTCCACTTTTCTGAAGAACGCACACTAGATCAATTTGTTGTCATTAATATGGTTTAAGATTATTTACTCTTCGTCTGTGTCTTCTTCGTAATCATCGTAACGGGCAGACGCGCGACGACGACGACGAGTGCTCTTCTTGCGTCGCTTCATGAATTGTCCTTTTTTATTACGTAGAGGCATGCGGCGAGTGGAACGACGCCGACCACTTTTTTTCATTCTACGTTTTGATCTTCTCTTTTTAGTAGCCATTTATTTAATTTCTATTTTCGTTTTAATTCCAGTACCATTAAGTTCTTGAAGCAATAATTTAGCTGCATATGGAATGCTGGTGAAATAGACGGGAGCTTCGCAAACATGGCATTTAACAGTGTTTGCTGACATGATACCGCATACTTTACAAACGTAAATAAAAAAATAATCGCTCATCTCAAACATGCGTTCGCGAATAAATTTCGAAACACCGTGAACCAAGAGAGAGTCTTTTTCCATTTCACCAATACGCAATCCGCCGTTTTTACTTCGTCCGCAATTCGGTTGACGTGTCAGAGTTGTCATTTGCCCTTGAGCGCGAGCATGAATTTTATCTGTCACTAAATGTTTCAATCGATGATAATACGTTGGTCCTATAAAAATGGCTGCTTCAATGCGTTCACCTGTCATACCATTGTAAAGAGTTTCACATCCATCTCTAGAATAGCCTTCAGCAGCCAATAAATTACACATTTCGGCAAAAGTTTGACGTTGATCAAACGGTGTTCCATCTAATTTTTGATTTTCCGGATCCAAGCTGATGCATTTAATTTTTCCCACTACACAGGCCATTAATTGATTGACCGTCATGCGACTAGGAATGCAGTGTGGATTAATGATAATATCAGGTGTTATTCCGTCAGCCGTGAAAGGCATGTCTTCTTGATTAAAAATCATTCCGCACGTACCTTTTTGGGCACTATTGCTGCAAAATTTATCACCGATTTCTGGTTCGCGTCTGACGCTGATCATTACTCTGACCATTAATCCTTTTCGGCCTTGAAGTTTTTCAATCTTAACAACTTGTCCTTCGTCATTGGGTTTAACGTAAAGAGAATCGTCATAAGTGGTATATTCTTTTTTGTTGATACGGGTGACGAGGCGTCCGATGAGAATGTCATTTTTTTTTACCCATGTTTTTAGTTTGATAACGCCTTCGTCGTCTAAATGAGAGTAATTGTAATGCAATTTTCTTTTTTCGAAAGGCGGTAGGCAAATTTTTTCTACACTGTTTTCGCATTTTTCTTGTACCACAAAAACTTTGTTACATTCTATTGCGAAAAGTCCTCTTTCGATGGCTGCTTTATTTAATATAAGGGAATCTTCTTGATTGTATCCAGTAAAACAAGCTATAGCCACTATGGCGTTGACGCCGTTGACCATTTCGTCGTCGACTTGAAAAGCTTTGGACATTTTAGTTTCGCACAAAGGGCGTTGCAAGTAATTCATTGTGTAAGAAGTGCTATCCATTTTCGAATGAACAGTGCTAATGAAACCAATAGCCTGTTTCGACATGCTTGACTGGTAACATACTCTTGGTGATTGTGTGTGATTGCTAAAGGGAATAAAATTTGCTACTATGCCCATCATACCGGTGGGTTCCAATTCTAGATAGCCATATAGAGTAGGATATGAAGCTAAACTTTTTAAATCCATAGCAATATTGACGCGTTCTAATTGGGCTGCGCATAAATATTCGATTCGATTCTCTTTGAATAATTGTTTAAAAGATGTGTGATTAGGTACTTCATTGAGACGTTCCAGTTTTAAAACGGGACGTACTAAACGTCCTCCGTCTGTCAAGACTTCATAAACATTCATTTCTAAGTTGTAAAAATGCGAAATGTCCATGGAGAGAACGCGATCATCTTTTAACTGTTTTACCATTGATTCAAAACGATGCGGATCGGCAATAGATCGGATAAAAACACCGTTAACCAATACAGCAATATCACCGCTATCAGCATCCAAACGCCGCAATAACAACGTAACAACAACGCTACTGAATCGATGCGAAACGTGACAGAATACAGCCATATTCAAGACAACACCGATACTTTGACCTTCAGGTGTTTCACTAGGACAAATGAAAAAAATACTAGACGGATGCAATTGTCTAATTTTATTATTTTTCCCCTCTTTTCCGTTAGGAATGTATATGCGACGCATTGCCGAGTACATACACAAACTCGACAATTTAGGATGAGGTACTTGTGACACACCTGAACGGATGTAATTGTTGCGAGTAACACCCCAACTTCCTGTTAAAAAACAATGAGCCATTCCGCTAGTAATAGCGGCTTGTTTAACAAGAGAATTAAGTTCGATTCGATGTTGTTTATCTAGCGAAACCGTTAGGGTTTTAAGAAATTTTTTGTAAAGCATTTTGAAAAGGTCTGTCATAAGATATCCACACATTTCAACGCGTTTGTTAACATAAGAATGCAAATCGGTAGGTTGTAATTTTCCGCTGTGAACTCCAAAAAGTTTTCGAGTCATTATAGCCAAACTTGTCAAAACTTGAATGCGGCTACAGTTGATACCCAAATGAGGAAACATTTCCAAAAATAAAAGTTGTTCAGGAGCGGTGCGTCTCATCATGAGGTCGGCAATTATTTTTAGAGGATTCTGGCAATCAACCGTATCCAAATACATACGAGTGTAGTAACGTTGGAATTTTGTATCGGCTCCCACATACGACGTTGGATCATCAACTCCGAGAGCTTTAAAAACAATGGCTAAAGGCACCGTGTCGCTCATATGCGGCAATTGAATGACAATGGCAAAAGATGAGGTAATTTTCAGAGTAACAAGTACAGAGTGTCCGGATTCTTCGCTCATGCTTCGCATTTCACAAATTAAGTCAGATCCTTTCATGTAAGCCACGGGAATGTTGTAGGCGTTGCGCATTTGAGCGACAATAACTCGTTCTTTGCCGTGAATAATAAAATAACCACCTTGACAGGTTGGATTTTCAGAAAGAGATGCCAGACATTGTCGAGAAGCATACGATAAATGACACTTGTTTGATTTGAGCATGCATGGTACTTTAGCCAAAAGAACACGGTTGTGTACCTGATACGAAATGACGACACCTTGATCGTCAACCGTTTTTTCTTCGACTTGTACGTATACATGCGATTCGTAGGTGAGCTCTCTCAACCTCGCTTCGCTCGGGTAGAGTGGTAATTGAGTTCGATCATCGTTAATTTGAATTGGACGATCGACGACAGCTCCGAAAAATTTCAAACTATAAACGTGTCCGTTAGAACGACGATAGACAAGCGAAGGTTCGTCGCGAATAATTTTTTCGATATCGAAAAGGATAAATCTATTGTAAGATTCAATCTGATGACGTACCAATCCGTACTCGTTGAAATACGATTCAATCACATCCCACTTGTGTTGACGCCAATAGTCTAAAAAATCCATGATCATTAATAATACTTTTTAAAAAAGGTCTGAAGAGAAAATCAAATGGTCGACAAAATCCAATCAAGATAGCTAGCTACTCGAGTAAAGACAGTAGGCGAACTGACACATTTGCTTGAACCTCGACTGACAATTCCGTCAACAATGTACCGACTAGTTTTTTCGTCTAAATGAAAAAGAGGGCCGCCGCTATCGCCCAGACAAGGTCCGCCTAGAATTTTGTCATTCATAGCACACACAGTTTCAGGAGAAGAGGCAAGACAATCTTTTGAACGATAGACAATCACCTGTTGTAATTTATTCGTCATTTCGGCTTTTTCAGTGGCGCCCCAACCGACAACAATGTATTCGTCTCTATCGCACAAGTCATTGATAGGTAAACAAATGGGTCGAATGTCATCGATCGGTTTATCCAATTTAAAAAGAGCAATATCGGCATCAAAAGTACTAGTGTTGAAACGAGGATGAGCGTGGAATTCGACAATTTTCCGAACTTGACCAACGTCGATTAAATCGAGATCAAATCTTCCAACTGTAACCGTCATGTCTGATAAATAAGAAATGCAATGTGCTGCCCCCAGACACCATAAAGGAGAAATTAACGAGACTCCGCACAAGTAAACGTCTCGATATTTCAGAGCTCCTACAAATGGATATTGCGGTCCAGCGTCAGTACCGCCAAAAATTCTCAAGTCTATATTATTCGGTCGAACATAGCATGTTGACACATCGTAAATTTTGGCTGGTGGCAACGGCGCCAACTCGTCGCTGATAACCGACACCGGTTTAACTTTTTTTCGACTGGAAAGCGTCAAAACTACAATCAAGACCAGTAGAGAAGCTAAAAGCGTACCAATGAAAAAAACCTTATTCATTTTATCAATAAAATGAATTGTAATTGTTCTAAAATGAGCACACGTCGTCGCCAATCGCCGCCGCAATTTAGGAATGATTCGTTACGACGTTACCCAGTCATCAGAAATGTAAATTTTCGTATTGCGACACAAAAAGCCGAATTGCGCGCCGATGAAAGACAATTTTTATGTGAGTCGTGGTGGCAGGAAATGCCTTTGACATCTGCCAGAGATGCCTGGAAAGTTTTAAAAGCTTTTTCAATCTTCAACCGAAATCCTAATTGGCCACAATGCGGATTCAACGCAGAACGACAAGAAACTCTCGAGAGAGCTCGAATGATTCTTCGAAATGAAAACATAGCCATTCCTCTATAAAATAAAATGATGCATCTTGAAGGATCGGATCACAACGGACACGTCTTGACAGTACCCCAAGGCCAAAAAGACACGTTAGTATTTGTTCACGTCGATTCGTGTCCTTATTGTGTTCAAGCCAAACCAATTTTTGAAGAATTTTGTCGTACTTATTCACAGTATGGATGTTTTATGGTAGACATGAACGATGATCGTGGTCGAGCTTTTATAGCTAAACAATCCGGACTTGTTGTCGAAGGAGTTCCAGCTTTTTTAAAGTACCGCAACGGTTTTTTGGTTGATCGCGATCCACGTGATCGAACAGTGACTGGATTAGCAGCTTTCATGGCCATGTAAATTATCCTCTGAATTCTAAACAAAAAGTTCCTAGAAAAAAATTTGCGATGGGCGACGAAACGGTAAACGACAGCGTGTCTCCTTTAGTTGGTAAAATTGGTGTGTGAACTACGCACGCCTGATTATACCACATTGCCGGGTCTTCGTTGTTTTTTTTGTAAAAAAGACGATAAGTGACTAATGTACTAGCAGTACCTGACGAATGCCCCAATTGACCCAAATCATCCACCAACCGCTTAAAGGACAAGTAAAAGTATTGTTTGCTAGGAAATAAATGAACGCCATTATGGATGTTAACGGAAAAACAAATTATCAGTTTAATGATAACCTTCCGGCTTCCGATACGGTTCTTTGGTCAAGTGTTAAAACAAGTAAATTTTTCTGGAAAAATATCATCACACTTGGAAGTACATTGTTTGAAGTGACACCATTTAACACAACCACTGTTTTGACTATACCTTTTACTGGGAACATAATGATGTGTGTTCAAGGAAATTTTCTAAATGATCAAAGTTTTAATTACACTTTCAATGGCAAGACCGAATTAAATATAATTTTTCAAAATATTTATAATGGAAAAATTAGCGGGCAAATTGTACGCAATGTTGTTACAGGTGATACTATAAAATTTGCATGTGGTGCACCCAATGCTATTATACAAGTTTATCAGATATGATAAATGACAGATTTTTTAGTAGATCCCAAGATAGGTCGTACGACTTTTAAAATCGATTCTTCCGTTCAAAATGATAAGGTTTTATGGCCAAGCATAAAAATGATCCCTACTATCGAAAATCAAAATGTCATGTTTGGTACAGAAGGTACTTTGGTAACTAATAAATGGACTTTAAAAAAAAATACAATTGTTCAAAATACCGTCGCCTCCAGTGACGGTTATTACCAATTGATGGTGAAACATCAATTTCTAGCGGATTTAGGTCAACCTGTTCCCTTTAGTTATTCCATCAACAATGGACCTCAAGAACCATTAGGATGGGTATTTTATCGAGCTATTCATGATGTTGGCGTTTTCCTTTATTTGAAAAAAGGTGATGTGGTAGCCGTACACGAACCATCTACGCATTACAATGTCAATATGGTGTCTTTTTCCAAAATGTATTTTTGGTTATTTCGAAAACTAATGGATGCTCCTACTCCAGCTTCCTTAGGAATAATTTCGCCTTTCTAATAAAATGTCAATGACACTTATGGATAGTTTAATAGGTGATACAAAAATTGTGGTAGATGATAACAAACCTCCTGCTGAAAATGTGATTTACACTAGTGTCAAATCGGGATTGAATGTATGTATCGGAAAATGTTTCATGGCGGGGTTGTCTGACAATTTAAAATTAACACCACTTAGCGTAGAAGGCTGGGTAGGCAACAATACTTTCACGTGTCCTATAAGTGGATCGTGGATGATTTGGGTCAATTGGGGGCATATTGGGCCATATACTGGGAATTCAATAGCTGTCCTCAACTATAAACTTAACAATAATGCGAACGTAGTTATGGCAAACATTAACAGTAATGCCATTTTGGTCAGCGTATTTGTCAGTATTGTAAAAGGAGACAAAATCGTCTTTCCTGTCACGACCACAGTAACTACAAATTTTCCTGGAACTTATTGTTTTGAATTCATCAGGTAGGGTAATTTGATAAGTTATCTAATAAATAATCACAGTAGTAAAAACATGCGTTATATTAAATTTAAAAACGGTATCGTGACTCAAGTGTTGCATAATTATTGGACGATTCCTCGACACTTTAGCGGTGGAAATTGCGCAACGAGAATTTTGTGGAATTGTAAAAATTTACTAGTTTTTCGCGGTCTCGATGAACATCAAATGATTGGTCCTTTACACTATTTTGGCGTCGTCGATCCGTATCGTCACCCGTTTATGGCTTGTATCAACAGCGATTTACCGTCACCGCCGTCTTATTCGTATGCTCATCAGTGGACAAGTCAAACGACTAAAAGTGAAAATAATTTATTTCCTTCAGCCGGTAGATTGGTATTGGACTGTGGCGAGACATTGGACGTTCCAGTAATTCAACAGCCACAAAACTACGACTGGTCCAATTACAAAGTGAGACTTTTGCCTTCCGATCAATTGACGTACGACGTGTCGCTAAAGCAGACCAAAATGCAAGCGATTTCGTATTATTTTGGTCGCCAGTACGCTCGATACGCCATCACAGAAGGTGATGGTCTTTTTTTGGAACGGCATCCTTTCATTCAGAGCATGACTCCGCTTAATGCCGAATGCGGTGGCTACGTCATGGTTGCTTATCGAAAAGAGGAGCTGATTCATATGGCTGGCATCGCCATTCCCTACGGATACACGTTGTTGATTGATTCAATGGCGCTCCACGGAGACACGACGCTAGTGGGACTGTACGGCATGGAAATGACGGCCGAACACGTCGAAATGGCTAAAGCGGATACGGTGTTTTTGAAAAAAGCCAACGGCGATTGTCTTCCTCTGACTCAATGGCCGACAGGAGGTGGTCATAAAGTTATTAGTCATCCTAAATTTACCAGCGAATCGACTTTGTTTTACCTCCGTCAAAAAATATTAAATCCATTTTTTTAATAAAAACATGGAAACACCACGTTACATTAAAATTCCAAAAGACACTATTCTGTATCGTACTTCTTTTACGTCGGGTCCGTTGACGCCGACAAAATGCGGCGACACGGACAAAGTTGGCTTGTATTTTTCCACCGTTCCGACCGTGGCGCTCGGCATGTCGCTCGAGTACAAATCCAACATGTACTTTAACATCTTTAAACTAAAGGAACCCATTACAGCCATCGATGGCAAGTATTCTTTTCGAATGATTCATCCTGAACGTTATTTTGATAAAAATAATAAATTTATTTGCAATGTCGATTTAATTCCCGATGAAAATGTCAATCATTTCGAAGCACACGTCTATCCCGTCATCGATATCCCGGGGGTGGAAACATACGATTTTTTACTGGACGAATTGCCAAAAGATGGTGAATTATTCATCACGACCCGTAACTTGCCAAAAGTCAAGTTATTGGAAACTCACACGGTCAATTGGCGTCTGTTGGCCAACGCGTGGCGTCGTAAACAACCGTTTTCGAGACGGAAAATGTTTCGCGAAGTGTTGGATCGTTAATTGGATCGTTAAAAATTTAAAGTTCCTGAATGTGAAGCGAGCCGTTACCGTCTATACCGCATTCAAAGGTGGCCACTAGCGTGAAAACCAATTCTTCGGGTGGCATAGTTCGACTTAGTTGAATTACATCTGAACCGTTGCACATAAACAAATTAGACATGGGAAATGATAGTTGAAAAAGAGTTTCACTGCCGTCACCGGTTTTAGTCGGTCGACGAGTCAACAAAAGAGTCAAAAAATTACCAGCTGGAGCGTTGGTGCTGGTAGCAAAAAATCTAAAATTTACGTGATAAAATCCCGTTCGACGTGGACGGAAAAAGCCCAACTCGTTCCATAAACTGGTGGGATCGTCAAGAATAGTTACAGCCAAAGGAGCTCGTCTCATAGCCTGAACGACAAGAATAGTATCTATACGAGCGTTCACCCATGATTTAACGCTCCGAGCCGAGGTCCACAAGACAGTGTTGCTTGGCCCTTCTTGATCGTTGATTTGAATATTGGAATCGACAAGTAAACCATCATTACCAATGGTTGCAATTGTCGACACTTTTCGTCCTTCCGTGCCATTTTTAAATTTGGTCTGATATAATTCGTCATTTTTCAACGATGAATAAACGATTTTAGCCGAAGGTGGCATAGTGTCGTCCACACTGAATCCAGAATCAATAACTTGCTCGTCCTTAAAAATAGGTATATTATTATTTTTGGAACCTTTGACTACGTCGAGTGAAGCCTCTGAAAAATCAATCAAGGCTTCGGCAATTTGTTTCGATGACCACGTCGATTTTGTATCGATGACAGTATCGTTGACGGAAGGTTTAATAGCCAAAGCTTGAGCAATGCGTTCGGCTGACCACAAATTTTTACTACCACTTATTTTATCATCAAGTGACAGACCCGAATCTATAGGTCCGTTGGCACCAAAAACGAGAAAATTACCGGTTTGACCACGATCGGGTAATCGATCCACCATCACGGTTGTTCTTAATCGTCGATTTTCGAAAAGGAAAAATATTATGAATATAGAGGCAAATAAATAGATTGTAATTCTGTACATTTATTTTCATGATTCTGATGGTAACATTCAAAAAATGGTTACTTTTTGAATGTCTATTAAGTCATGAAATAAGTATATTTGGCATCTAGTCCTTCAATATCAAAATCTTTTTTGAAGTAAAATATACGATAAGTATTGAAACGGATGCCTCGATAAACCAATATTCCGTCTACATAGTGCGTGTTGCGTTTGATCCAATCTACGTTGCACAAATAGACGGTCAGTCCGTACTCTCCATCGAGACTATCCGTATCTTGCAACCACTGGTAAGCCACATTAGTATTTTTTTCCAGCAAAGTAAGGCAATGTACGATTTGTTCTTCTTGATGACAGACAATAAAAGTGTTGTGACGATAAAAAGCTAGATTAAATCGTCTCGCTACAGCCACTCTAAGAAATTGGTTTACGAAGCACTCTGAAAAAGCTAAAGTGAGATAGTCCTTGAAAGGTCCTTTTTCATATTTGGTATAATTTTCAAAATCCAACAATCTTGCTATGACATCTCTGTCATTTCGTTTTAAAAACCGTTGAAAAAAAAGTCGAAGAGTTTCCATTTTGATTACCATTACCAAGACGACATTTAGAAAGAAAATCAATTGGCCTAATAAATGCAATTAGCTCTTTTGTGCCAGGCTTCTTACCGAGACGAAAGTGTCCCACCCTATACACTCAGCGCCATTTTTACGCATAGAAATTCACATGCCGTCGTTTACGAATCGGCACAAAATGTCGTCGTGTGCTTTAGAGGCAGCGACGATTGGATGGATTACTTTTATTCAAGTCTTTGCTGGTCGACGCCTGCTGCCAATAATGGTGGACGTGTACACTACGGTTACGCTCTTCAATTAGCTAGTTTGATGACACCAGATTTCTGTCGCCTGATGGACTCGATCCGCAAGCCTTTCGTTATCGCGGGTCATTCATTGGGAGGAGCTTTAGCTGTGTTGTTATCACTGCAGCATTATCGACGCAGTAATTTTGTGGCGTGTGTGACGTTTGCCTCACCCAAATGTCTCGACAGCCAAAGCGTGTTAAACGCCGTAGAATTGGTACATCATCGTTACACGACATCTAGAGGTGACATTGTTCCAAAATTTTTTCTAGGCTACCGACACACATCGGCAGCACGTCAATGTTCAACTAAAGGTCATGGTATCAAAAATTTTATTTAATTTCATAAATAAAATATTTTATGAAATTGTTATCGACGTTGTCGAGCCATTTTTTTTCCTATTCCGACTCCTTTACGCAAACATTCGGAGCGACGTCCCATGACGTTATATCCTTCGGGTAATTGTCGATCGTTGCCGCAATAGACACGATAGCGATCAATGGATTCGTAAGGTGTGTCGTCGATAGGTAGATTGAGTCCGACACCGACACCGCGTCGAAAACACTCGTAACGCGAGCCTAATCGTTTATTTTCCAACTCGTAAGCGTTATTTCCACAATACATTTCTTTTATTTACCGATACAAAGAACGACTACGACGTCTAGAGGGACGCGACACCGTCACTCGGGTCTTGCTGACGTGACTCTTACGAATTGTTCGCGTACTCTTGCGACGTCTTTTGGAAGTCGCGGTTGAAGCCGGGCGTCTGGCGGATAGCCTGTTCAACGAACGTTTTCGGCTGCAACGTTTGGCTAGTTTTCGCGGGGGCATGTTTATTCTTAGCAAAATTTTTTACGTTGCAAATCTGGCCGTTGTAGAGTTTAGTAGGATCGTACCCGTTTCCGTTGTAGCAGTACTGATAAAGTCGTTTGCCAGCGTCTCGAATCGTTCCGTCGTACTGAACGATACAGTCTTCTGTCAATTTGACGATGCGACGCATAATATATCCAGACGTAGCTGTGCTTAAAGCAGTATCGCTCACTCCTTTCCTACCACTGATGCTGTGATAAAAGAATTCCAAGGGATCCAATCCCGATTCAAAAGAATGACGAATAAATCCTTTACTCTTATACTCGTCACTGACGGTCAATTTGTGACCCAAAGGAAAATGCGGCAAGGTGCGCGTACCGTTGTTCATGGTACCGTGAACGCGATCGTTGTTGATGGTTTGCTGACCCAATAAGCCAGTGATTTGAGCGATATTAAAGTAGTCACCTTTACTACCTGACTCGACGGTTGTCAAAAAATTATTGGTAGGTTTAAGATTTTCTTTAGCAATTTTCATTCCGATATCTTTAGCTTTAGAAAGACAATCGATAATTTTTTGTTCACGAATTAAAGGATGCCGATAGGTGATGCAACACAATTCGGCATCTTTGAGACACTGTTCAATAAACTGTGAACCATCGCCACCACTAGAACGTAAACAGTCTTCTGCATGTACCGTCAATCCGTAGTATAATAACCATTCGTTGCAAACATACTGTATATTATTGATGAAATTCACACATACTTTGGATCCGTAATTAAAATTCAATAATTTAATCAAACTAGAATTGGTTGAACCTAGATATTTTTTATTTAAAACACCAAAAATCAATTGACCGTCGACAATCAATAAATCGTCGTTACTCACGTTAAGTTCCCGGGGAAGTAAAGCATCTATAATATCTATAAATCGATACGTGGATTTCAATGGATAACAAACGCCTTCGGCACGCATCATGATTTGAAAAAATCTACCTCTTTCCAGAAAACGATCCCGGTGTTTAGTAATCAGATAGGCTGCACTGAGCGCGTCTTGAACAATACACATGTTAGGTTTACTAGCTTGATTGCTAATAAGACATTGGCTCGGTCGACTCAAAGATTGCAATTCCATACGAGCCTCAAGGGACTGTGGTACATGAATGTTCATTTCGTCTCCATCAAAATCACAATTGAAGGGTTTGCTGATGGCCAAATTAATTTTTAAAGTTTTAATATCGAGAATTTTGCACCGCATTGCCATCATACTAGCCTTGTGAAGAGTGGGCTGACGATTCAACATAACATAGTCACCATCACGCAATTGACGATAAACAATGTCGCCAATCTCAATAGGCGTTTCAGCACTCATTTCCAACGGTCGAGTAGTCGTAGAATCCACTTGCAACAAAGAACCTTCCGGATACGACACTCTAGTATCCATGACAGTGTGTTTGCGTCCATCTGGTGTCACAATGACATCACCGTGATGAACCAAATGATAGCGAGGTGTCACGATAACTTTTCGTCCGTCGGGTTTTACGATATAATTTAAGATGCCTTTTTGTAACCATTGACGAACAATTGGTAAATTGGCAGGATAGACATGTTCAGGAATTGTCAAAATTTTGGCCATCAATAAAGGAACAATGAGCGTATCCATGTCGATAAATGGATCTGGACCGATGACAGTACGAGCCGATTGATTGACGCGTTTTCCCAACAGATTATTTCGAATATATCCGTCTTTACCACCGATACGTTCCTTAATACCTTTGATGGGACGACCAGTTGTGGCGTGTTTGGCTTTTTTGCTAGTGTTGTTAAAGTATGTACTAATACGAAAGACCAAATTATTGTAATATTTGTCTTGTCCAGTAGAAGCAACCATTGCGTTATTTTTAATAATTTCCATTTGCTGAAAGGTTAGATCGTCATCGCAACATTGGCCTTCATTGATAATTGGTGGACGACAGCAGGTCGGAATTACAGGGAAACGAGTCATAATAAATGATTTAGGATGAACAAGAGTCGGGTCAAACCCCATCAACAACACTTGATCGTCACTAATATTTTCAAAACGTTTTAGACATTCTTCAGGTTTAATCAAAACACGTTGCCGGTCGGTTTCACTAAAACTGTAAATCGAAGCATGTGAATCTACCGTCATGACTTTGTAATCGGGTTGTGTTTTTTGACAGTGAACGCACAACACGAGACGTTTAAAAGATTCGACCAATTCGAGAAAACGACGTTTACCGTTATAAGCCAAAAGGCCTTTAAGTTCCATGTGATCACGATTCAAGATGAACGTGTGACATGAGAAGCATACGCATTTTAACAATAACAAGACGTGTTGTATATATATGGGATTAATGACCGGTCTTGATAAATCAATATAACCCATATGACCGCAACATTTACTAACGTCCAAACCACACTGAATGCACGTGCCGCGAGTCGGACCCATACGAGGGTCGTAAATAGTACCCGTTCCATCTTCCAAACACAATTTGTTAATATGTACGTTCACGACGGCAATATTTTTAATTTCTTCGCTAGTTAAAATACCAAAAGAGATTTTACTAATTTCGTGAATACCACCGTCAGCCATGATTGATGTGCAACACGATAGCTTGGTTGTTACAACTCAACTGTTTTTTTTTAAAACCAAAATCTAATGAAAAAAAATAATGTTTATTTCTCAAATTACATTTCATACTCGACAATTTCATTTCCACCACTAACGCAATTCTGTTGGGAGGGACCTTTAAAAGCATAATAGACACCTTTTTCGTTGACATCAGCGTAATGGCTGGTAAAAGAAGTCAAATTTAGCGTTTCGTGGCTGTAGTATATTTTCCAATGTTTATTAACGACGTTAAAAAGTTCTTCGACACTGACAGTTGGCGTTTCTACGCGATCAAATAGTTCTTGACACGTGGCCAACATTTTGTTGCTGCTAATTTGATAGTCTAATGAAGCTTTATTGACTTTATCTGGAACCGGATAGACAATACCCAGCTCTTCGTCGGCCATTTTTTGTCGATACAATTGTAATAAATAATGAGCCAGAGTTTTGGCCATAGTAGGAAAACGTCGTTCAACGTTAACATCAATTGGAAAGTGTTTGAGACGTATTTGCTCTTCTCGCAATTCGGGAGCATGAGAACTGAAACGCGATTCAAAAGGGATGACACGAACGCGTAACCAAGTAGCCTTATCGCCGCCTACAATATGAGGCAATTCATTACAAATGACCATAAGTTTGCACATTGGAGTGAATTCCATAGGTTGACCGTAGATAGGGCGAGCGTAAATGGAATCGTTGCCGGTTAAATTTTTAAAAATGCCTGATTGAATAGCGTCTGTTTCTTCTGGTTCCTCAACAACAGCCCAACGCACGCCACCGGCCAACATGGCCAATTCGGGAGTAGCCGTACCGACTTTACCACGTTTAGACGTAAGAACGCTAATGGGTAATTTGCAAGCCAAAACTCCAAACATTTTTTCAAAAAGCAATTGCGTCTTACTCTTGCCGTTGTTGCCCTTGCCGGTCCAAAAGAGACAAATTTTGTCCGGATTTCCACCAGTAAAAACGCCGCATAAACATCTAAAAAAATAATTTCTTACTTCGACGTCGGGTAAAATCATTTCAAAATAATGATGTAAATCGGCGACATCACGGGCTGAAGGTTCGTTAACATAGTCGATAGCCAACGTTTTTGAAAGCAAATCTGCCGGCATTCCTTCACGAAAAGAATGACGTTGTGTGTCGTAGACGCCATTCTTAAAAGCAATTAAATTGGCATTCATATTAATGAGCTGAGGTAAGTCTTCCGAGTAGAAATAAAACGTACACAATTGCCGAATAATATTATTTTGACTACTCGATGTTTCCAATTTGCGAACCAAAGCACCAACAGCTTTTTTTTCCGCTGCATCTTCAAGTGAATCGGTTCTGTCGCGATACCAATCGCTCATTTTCACAAAAAGAGGCGTAAAATACATTTGTTCGTCATTAATTTTACGCCAATAATGCTTTTCAAAAATGTACCACCACTTATTTTGAGAACAGTACATGAAACTGTCAGGATTCCATTCGTAGAAATCGGCAGCAATGCGGTATTCAGTCGTTGGTACAGATTTAGCGCGAGACAGTTTCCATTCGTCGAGAACACGTTGAGTGGCACGTTCGTCGTCTTTTCGGGCTAAAAAAATCAACGTACCCATTTTTTTGCAGAGATACCGAGGCCGATTAGAACGCTGCAAACCATTCCAAAATGTAACGCATCCCACTTCATCATAGCGACTACTTTTTTGGCTAAATCTTAGAAACAAATACAATCCCTCGTCGTGTTGTCGAGATCGAGTTTCGCTATGCAAAATACAACCAATTTCCATCCACGTGTGATAGTCTTCCGCTCTATGAGGGTTAATTACTTCTAAAAGTGATTGCAACAATCGAAGTTTATCATCGGCCTGATCAGTTTGATGGTCATTGTCGTCTTCGTCATCGTCGTCGCTGTGAGACAACACTGGTACAGAACGAATGGTGGAAGCGTTGGCGGCATGCAACCGTCGTGTTGGTTGACCACTATTATCCAAACTAAGTCGTTTGACCCACTCTTTAAATGTATTTGTTTCAAGCCAAGAATTTTCGTTCTCGTCAGAAAAAACTCTTGTCACCAAATAAGGAACGCCATCTAACGTTTTAGAACTGCCGTAGACGAGCCAAAATTTCCCAATCGTGTCATCCAATTCCCAATCTGGAAAAGTGTTGAAAGCAGCATGAATGACAGCCAAATCTCGACGGTCTAGAAAACATTTAGGAAAATGAAGATGAAAGCCGTGTTTAAGAAATCCTTTGTCAACACGAGGCGAAGGTTTTTCTAAAAGAACACATGTCGTGTCGGCGTCGATAACAAATTGAGACAGTAGACGTTGACAGTGAGCCACGAACAATTCCACTTGCTGTAGAGTGTAGAAAGGATCGATAGAATTGGAGACAGCGGGACGTTTCAAGTCGACATCAACGAGAACGGGTGATGTGGTGTTGGGTTTTTCGGCTAGACACCATTGAGTAGATTGAGTAACGTAGTCGTCGAGAAAGGCGTCGTTGTTCATCCTAGGCAAGTACCAGCATGCTCGCTGGGGGCCGTCCAGCACCACATGAGTATAGAAATCGTTTCTTCTTAGAAAGTATTTTTCCATTTCGTGGTTCTATATAAAAATTAGGGTTAAAAAAAATCAATTGTAAGAGTCATCCCTTTGTTTACATTTTCACTCGTCTTTAATAATTAAAATGGAAATAAATGATTGGAATTAGAAACGCTCTAATCGGAAATCGTCCTGCAGGTTTAGGAACGATTGATAATTGGTCCCAAAAAGGCAATCCGACAATCATCAAGCAACCAATTCAGAGTTTGGAGTTACCCAGAAAAACTCGCGTGGGACAAGACAATGCTATTTTGGAGGAAACGAGTCACGCACATGATCGCATCAAAGAAGCAATTTTACCGTACGCTCGAGGTATAGACCCCATGGTGGGGGTCATGATGCAAAACACAGATGGAGGTCAACAAGCAACTTTACCTTATAAATTAGGTGTTTTTAGACCGCCTGTTGTTCGTCAAGAAGATAGTCTGCCGTTGAGTCGTCTGCCTCGTCAAAACACTAGTCTCATCCAGTGGTCGTCAAATTTACCCGATCCATACGTGCGTCAACATCAAATACAACAGAGGCCAGATTTGACAATCGTTGAAGGTGTGGCATTTGCATCGTCTCGAGCGGAATTGCCGCATCAAAACGAAACGCCTTCTCTTCATAGCCGCTATCACTCTCGATTGGTTGAACATCGTGACGCCCCCAACTTGGAACGCATCGAGCAACCACATCCACGCGTAGTCGACACGATTGACATAACCAACAACACTAGCGCTATTGCTACGCCATCTAGATACGGTATATTAAGTTTGCCAAATAATCATCAATTGGGGTTGGAACGTTTACAGCCTCTAGTTAGCGTCGACGCGAACCCTAATTACTTACCGCATTACGAACGACAAGGGCCAGAAGTAACTTTGCGTCAAACAATCGCTTTGGACGTGACGCCACGTCAACGGGCCGAATCGCTTTTGCCCGTAAAAATCGATAGTTTGAGCAGTACGACTCATCAACGAATGCATCTCGACTACACGCCACCCATGACAATGACACCTCAACAAGAGGAGATACATCCATTGATGTCGCTTCAAAGACGCACGCACCGCATAGACACGCAACGTCCCAACATACCGGTCGTCGAATACCATCAAGAACGTCGCATACCCATGATGCGAGATCGCGCCGTCAGTCGTCAATCGTTTACCATGAGGTAATTTTGTTAATTTCAAAAAAGTTTTATTTTTTTAAAATTTTACAACTCTTGATGACAGTTTGCCATGTAACGAGAAGGTAAATTATTGGCAAAAGATTCGATTAAATCTTGAGCAAAAAGACTGTCGTTGATGGAATGTTGTAAATCAAACCACGTGTCCATCCAAGGATGTCGAACGGCATTTTCAAACGGTTTCAAGTACATGGCTATATCTTGTCGTAAGTCGGAAGTTTTTTCGTGACTTTTGATCACACTGTCTAAAAGACGTAAATATTCTTCGTAACGATCACAATTGAAAAAACACGATTTAATGGGACCTGGTAATTCTTCCGACAAGGAAAGACATCGAGATCGCAGCGAAACGTCAGCCAAAGCGGCGCACGTGTGTCGCATTTGCGATGGGACGTAGACTTTGGCCTCGCCTTCAGCTCTCAATCTGTTCATCACTTGGACAAACATACAGTAGATGGTGCAAAATTTGTAGTGATGTTGCCATTCGGGAAAAGTTTGAACCGTTTTCAAAAGATCGCAATTTGAACAGGGTTCAATATGAGGTAATGTTTCCATCATTTAGATAATTTAGAAGGTATAAATAGTACGAGTCATTTTTCATCTGTGTGTCATGAGCTATTTTAAAAGTATTTAATCAGTTTTAAAATACAATATACGAATTGGCGTAGTAAGCGAAAGGTTGCGCCTATAATCAAGATTCGTTGAATTATCTTAAGTACCCCATTTTCCGAATAAACATTAAAAGACCAAGTAACAATAATTTGTTTTTTTGCCATTCTTTTTCCATTGTTTTGTTTTGTGGTTTGCCTTGTAATGAAAACATGCTGCTAAAATTGCTGGAACAGAAATAATAATTGGTCAATCACAATCATCATTTCCATTCAAAAATTTAATAATTAACCAAAAAAGGAATCAATTTTTGACAAAATTGAAAGAAATTATTACGTCTACCAATAAGATATATCAACAATCATCATGGAACGCTGTTGCTTGAGGCCGCAAAAATTAGTTTGGAGTTTTGACTCGGGTCACTTGCAGTGTCTGGTGAAAGGCTTAGAAATGAAGCATTGCGACGAACGCATTCTGTACGATTTATCGATTCGAGCCGCACGATGCATGAACGTGGAATTTTTACAACATTTACTACCCATGTACCCGATTGACGACTATCAAGTGTGTCGATTGATGACTTTGTCGAGAAAATCACCGTCGTGTGTCGTTTTCCTCAACGAATGGTTACAGGGCCGACGCTATCCGCATTTGACGTACTTGTGTATAGACACACTCAACGTGGCGCTGTATTTGTCGACGTATCACGGATGGGATAGACGCGTTGGATTTTGGTTGGCGTCGCGTTTGCGTTTTCAAACGTTGGATCTCATCACCAAAGTGTACGACTACACAGACGATGACGACGACAAAAAGCTTAGGTGGTTGAAGACGTTTTTCGCCGACAACAACGAAACGCCCAATGTGAGTGACAACGCCTCAAACGTGTCAATCGCTCGACTCAGTGACTACATTTACGAACCTTCATACTGTGTGCAGGTATTGCATCGCATCGATTTCAACATCAAAATGATTCGTCCACACATGAGTCGACTGTCTTTTTTCGGCGCCTTGTGGGGCGGTGCTAAGTTGAGTTACATAGCCTATTCAAAAGGTTATTTTAATGCCATGGTGTATTTAGGTCGTCATTTAGGAGTTTCACCTTTGATTCCACGTGCCATTTTGCCATGGAAATATCGCAAACAATTGTAAACCCGAATTGATTGTTATTGATTGTATTTTCTGGTTAAAAGAGGTTAAAAGAAAAATGGAACTAGCAGCACGTGCCGGAGATTTAGACGAATTGAAGCGGTTGTATTTTCAAAATGGTCATCGTCTTAGCTATCGAGTGATGGTAGCAGCCGTCGAAGGAAACAGTAACTCGAGTCTCGACTTTGTTCTGGCTCACGGTGAGGGGTTCACGGACGCGTTGCATTTTTTCGATTTAGCCACGACAGCGGCGGCTCGATGCGGTCACCTCGATATGCTGAGACGATTACGTTCGTTGGGATGCCCGTGGGACGCGACGACGACAGTAGCGGCGGCCGCCAACGGACACTTGGACTGTCTAAAGTATGCCGTTAGAGAAGGATGTCGACTGACAGATCAAGCCGTTTTAGATTCAGTCAAAAATCAACATTTGCCTTGTTATTATTTTCTTCTGGCGATGGGTAAGAAATTACGGTTAACCAAAGCAAATTGATTTTACTATTAGTTGTAGTTAAAGTAGAAAATATACAGTCTCAGCACAAAACTAACCATGAACTTATTGATTGTATTGAACTTTATTTCATTGGTTGTGGCAGGTATTCCCCGAGCCTATACTCCGACGCCACTGTCTTGTGGTCATCACGAACTAGAAAAAACGCTGAGAAACATTATTGACGAACGATTGGCTAAATTTCACACAAATTTCTACAAGGATGTGGCTGAATGGATGAGTTATTTGGAAAATTTTACGACATCTAAATTTTCCGAACATTACATGTCGATCGCTGACGAATTGAAAGACCATCGTCACCACAATCGTGCGGTTTTGAACGACATCAAAAACAGTTGCGTTCACAAACGAGAAATCAGCGCCAACGACTACTCCACCAACGCGCCCAACAAGGCGCGAGATTTGATGGCCGAAGCCGAAGCGTATCGTCGTCGTTTTTTTACCGAATCGACGACTACGACAACGACCGAACCGACAACAACCAGCACAACGACGACTAGACCGTCGGTGACGGACAAGACACCCAACGGTGCCGAATTCGTGGCTCCGGATTACGACGATTTCGGCGAATCGGTTCCTTTTTTCAGCAGCATTGAATCGACGACAGCGGAGGCCGTTCTCAGATCGCCTTTTCGTCGCAACGCTACGGCCGAAGAAATAGCCGAACGAGCGATTATGGAAGGATTCCGTAAACTCTGGAACATTGTCTAATTCTCTAATTTTTTTTCCAAAAAATTACTACCCATTTTTTTCATTTTTGTTTTTTTTATTGGGAGTTTTTTTTTTGGAAAAATACATGTAAATAATCACACGCTACGGGCAATAAATGAATTACCGAGACTTTATACCTGACTACAACAAACCCGTTCATCGCTATAAAGAATTTCGCCACGTTGAGGAAAGTAAATCTATTTACAAACATCAGTCTTTCTTGGCCACTTTTTTCGGCAACATTTACAATCATACAGATGAAATTTTACTTTTTCACGAAATGGGAGTTGGAAAAACGTGTACCAGCGTCAAAATTGCCGAACGACTCGTAACCATGCATCCATACGAATATCGAGGGGTAATTGTCATCGCTCGAGGTCAAGGACTTATTAATAATTTCGTTAATGAAATTGCCGACAAATGCACAGACGGTAAATACGCTACTGGTATTAATACGGGTGACGATCCAAAACTTTTTAAATTTCGTCAACGTAAAAAAATCTATCAAACTTACACTTTTTACACCTTTGAAATATTAGCAAAAATGCTAAAAGATTTACCAGACAAGGCTTTGATTCAACGATTTGATTCACATATTATAATCATTGACGAAGCACACAATATTCGCGACAACGAACACGCCACCGGACTCAAAGTGTATAATGAAATACATCGTTTACTGCACGTTTTGAAACATCGTAAAATAGTCTTGCTGACTGGTACTCCTATGAAAGACGGTCCTGAAGAATTAGCTGGACTTTTAAATCTAATTTTACCATTGGACCGGCAAATGCCTGTAGGAAATGCTTTCAATCAAATCTTTTTTGAGCGAGGACGTGTAAAAAATGTACCGCTTTTAAAATCCTATTTAACAGGTCTGGTAAGTTTTTTAAAATCGGACAATGTAGACGTACCAAAAATTTATATGGGTCGAGTCGTGGCTCCTTTAACAAAATTTAAATTAGTCACTCTTCCCATGGCCGAAGAACAAAATATTGAATACGAAAAAGCCTGGCATCTCGACTCGCAAAATGTCAACATTTACAATAATACGCGTCAAACATCGTTATATGTAGACAACAAGGGTCGATGTGGAAAATTAGCCAAACAGGTACCCATTTCTCAATTAGCCAAGTATAGTTGCAAGTATGCTTTCGTCATTGATAGATTGGACGAAGCCGTATCTCGAGGTGAACTCAGCATGGTATACAGCGATCTGATTCAAGGAAGCGGTCTAATGATGTTGGCAAAATTGTTGGAACAACACGGTTGGAGTACTACACCCAAAACTCGTCAATGTTTCATTGTTCTGACATCGTGCGTTAGCGAAGCCAAAAAACAACATCTACTAAAAATGTTCAACAGCCCGGAAAATTGTCGAGGAGAATGGATAGCGGCTTTGTTGGGTAGTCGAGTCATTACAGAGGGATTCACGTTACGCAACATTATACACGAACACATTTTGACTCCACATTGGAACTATGGGGAAACATCTCAAGTTATCGCTAGAGGATGGCGCAACAGTCATCATGATTTAATAGCTATTGGGATCCGTCCTGTAGTACACGTTTACCAGTACGCAGCCATTTCCAAAACTTTTCCCAGTATCGATTTAATGATGTATAAAATTAGCGAAGACAAAGATTTTGAAATAAATAAAATTGTTCAAATTATTAAGGAATCTGCTTTAGATTGTTACCTGTTTAAAAATCGAAATCAATGTGGTACAGATGGTGAACGCAATTGTCAATATACCAAATGTGAATTTACTTGCGACGTTGAACCCAAATACGGAGAAGATTTTGACATTTCCACCAACTACGATTTAAATTTTTATCAGGGATCACTCGAATGGAAACAACACTTAAAAATTTTAGAAAGTCTTTTTCAGATAGAGTGGTGCTGCACTTGGGAAAAAATGGAAAACGAAACGCGAGATGCGATTACTCGCATGCAATTAGTACAATTGTTACATCACGTAACATCTCGTTATCACGTTTTCATCAATCCCATAGGCAACGGCTCTCATATGCGCTACGATGTTTCGGGTGTTTATTTGACTACTTTGTACGACCAAAGGCGCGAGTCGCAATATCACGACTATATGACGTCACGCTACGAATCAAAACGACTATTGACGACTTCATCTCTAGCTATGAGACACTATATGCGTCGCAATTTTGTCAACGACGTCAAAAAATTTCAAAACTCGAAAGATTTTCTAGTAAATATGCCAGATTTTTTTCAACAAATTTTATTGAAAAATGTCATTCAATTACGAGTTGCTCATCCATCGCGCTACTTGGGCGTGCAACGTTTGGTCTTGACGCACTACAAATCGAGTTTGTACGAAGACGACCAGTACACGGGCTATCATTTGAAAAGAGGACAGAGTTTTTGTTTCGACAAGCACGCCCGGCAAATATGTGATTCGAAAGTCATTGACGATTATTTTCAATCTCAAAAATTAAAATTCGAAACTAATCCGTACGGATGTTACGGTCAAGAAAATCGTGATCTCGGTGAATTTTGTATTAAAATTACAAAGGCTCTCGCTGAAACGAGTGATAAACGAAAAATAAAAAGTGGAAGACGATGTATAAATTGGCACAAGTCGGAATTGGTTCGTTTGATTGAAGATAAATTGAAATTGGTCGTCAATCCGTCAGCTTCCCGGGTCGAAATGTGTAAAACGATTCAATCATTTTTTAAGAGAAACCAACTGATTGAAAATGACGACACTTGTGGAACACAATATAAGAGAAAAATCGATCAATAAAGTATTTTTACTTTCTATTTTTATAGTAAAAAAATAGAAACTTAAATCATTGCTATTATCTTTTCTAAAGGAAGGCGTTCTTGAGGAAATTTCTTAATCATTTGTTCCCGACGTGGAGCGGGTGGAGCAACCGCACCCGCGCGTGGTCGACACGATCGAAAAGCGTACCGGTAGCGCTACAGATGCTCCATCTATGTATGGAATTTTAAGTTTACCCGACCATCATCAATTGGGATTGGAACGTTTGCAGACGTTGGTGGGCGTCGACACCAACAACTATTTGCCACAGTACGGCGTACGACAAGGACCGGAAGTGACGTTGCGTCAAACGATCGCTTTGGACGTGACGCCACGGCAACGAGCCGAATCGCTTTTACCGGTTCGAATCGATCGTTTGGCTAACGCGCAGCAGCAGCAACAACCGAGAATCGATTACACGACCCAGATGACGATGGCGCCCCAACGTGCCGGTCGTCGAGTACCACCAGGAACGTCGTCTGCCCGTGACTCGGGATCGAGCCGTCAGTCGTCAATCGTTTACGATCAGGTAAATTTTAAAAGGGTATGTATAATCTATCATTTTAAAATTCAGTTAGTGCTGGTGGCACTGGGCGGCGTAGCTAGAGGGTAGGTGATTGGCGAAAGCTTCTATTAAATCTTGCGCGAAAAGACTGTCGCTGATGGAATGTTTTAGATCGAACCACGTGTCCATCCAAGGATGAAGCTCGTCATTTTCAAACGGTTTCAAGTAGATGGCCATATCTTTTTCTAGATCGGCGGTTTTTTCGTGACTGACGATCAACGTGTTTAAAAGACGCAGGTATTCTTCGTAACGATCGCAATTGAAAAAGGCCGTTTCGGCGGGACCGGGTAATTCTTCCGAGAGGGAAAGGCACCGAGATCGCAGCGAAACGTCAGCGAGGGCGGCGCACGTGTCTCGCATCTTGGAGGGGACGTAAACTTCGGCCGTACCTTCGGCCCTCAAACTGTTCATCACTTGGACAAACATGCAGTAGATGGTGCAAAATTTGTAGTGATGTTGCCATTCGGGAAACGCGTGAACGGTTTTCAAGAGATCGCAATTGGAATCGGTGTGAGGCAATGTTTCCATCGTCAAGTACAGATGGTTGTAGTACAGAAGACGCGGTTACAATCAACTATTTTAAAACGTACGTAATAAGTTTTAAAATACAATTTAAGATGGACGTAGCGAAAGGTATGCGCTTTACAATCAGATTCGTTGAATTATCTTAAGTAGTCCCCATTAGCCGCATTAAAGACCGTGTATCCAAAGTAACGAAATTTGTTTTTTTACCATCTTTACATTTGTTTTGTTGGTTTGCCGTGTAAACTAAATTGCTGGAATCGAAATCATCATTGGTCAATCACAATCATCATTTCCATTCAAAAAAGTCAATCCATGACCATAAAAAGTAATCAATTTGGGCTAGAATTGAAAGAGGAAACAAACTTTTAATTTGAAAATAAATGGTTAATTTGAAAATAAATGGTTAATTTTAAAATTTATCAAAAATACGCACAAAAAAATATACCAAACATAGTCAATGGCGTGGCTAAAATCAACAGAAATGGTCAATTTGAAGACTCGGGAGTAGTCGTCAACGATACGGCAGTGCCGTCCACTAGCGTTTTGTACACGTCTCAAAAAATTGCCGGTTTAAATACCGGCAAGGCGGATCTAAAAGTTCCAACCGTTTCGGGAAACTTGGCTCAAATCGATGCAGCAGGTCAGTACCAAGACTCGACTGTAGCTATTAACGATACGGCAGTGCCGTCCACTAGCGTTTTGTACACGTCTCAAAAAATTGCCGGTTTAAATACCGGCAAGGCAGATCTAAAAGTTCCAACCGTTTCGGGAAACTTGGCTCAAATCGATGCAGCAGGTCAGTACCAAGACTCGACTGTAGCTATTAACGATGCTAGCGCACCTTCAACCAGCGTTTTGTACACGTCTAGTAAAACAGATTCTCTCGTAGCGGCTAAAGCTGATTTATCAGTTCCAGCTGCCGCAGGCAATCTGGCTGGAATCGACATTCTCGGTCAGTACCAAGATTCAACCTTGTC
>Ga0209668_10000064_pt1 | contig 40129 bp, 70 predicted proteins | sample FrelakmetPLP11PL_FD_187150 | JGI IMG/M metagenome (GOLD analysis project Ga0209668, IMG submission 187150) | Freshwater lake sediment microbial communities from the University of Notre Dame, USA, for methane emissions studies - PLP11 PL (SPAdes)... | ecosystem: Environmental > Aquatic >...
CAACCGAGCATCAGCCCATTGCTATTTTCTGCTATTCTGGAAGGCCGAAGCCATGGGCTGATGCTCGGTTGTGGAGCGGTCAGCCTCTATTGCTACGGACTGTGATTTAGAAAATGCAAGCGGAAAATGGGTTAGGCCGCCAGCCTACGCCGCATGTTCACGCGGGCAAGCATGGAGATCATGGCCGCGCTCATCCCGCGCCCAATGTGCAGGGTGGCACGGCGCCTCGTCACCGTCTCCCGGCAGAATCCAAGATGCGCGGCAATCTCGCAGTCGCTGTATCCGGCTCCTGCCATGCGCTTGAGGGTAGCCGTATCGTCTGGTGTCCAGGGTCTGCCGTTCATTGGCGGGCCTCCGTCGTGCGTGTTAAGCGCCGAATGGTGATCGTCTCGCCGGGTGTTGGCTTGTAGTCGCGCCACGCCTTTACGATCCAGAACTCCGCGCATGCCTCGGCATAGGCTTCGGCGTACATGGATTCTCGAACCATTCGCAGGATGAAATCTGAACCGTTCATGTGCGCCTCCCATAGCTCCAGTTGCCATCCACGCGAATCTCGGGCTGCGGCACGTCCACAACTTCCCCGGTTTCGTCCAGCACCACGACCCAGATGCGGTGCCCGTCAATTCCGCAGCGTTCCCAGGCGTAAGCCCAGCCGCGATGGCTCTTAGCCTTCACGCCTTCGGGCAACGCCTTGGCCGTGATTTCGACCGGGATAGGTGGCTCAAGCCGGTGCATTGATGCGCTCTCCGATTCTGTGGACGCGGCCACGGTGGATTTCGCCTCGGTAATAGAAAAACTCCCATCGCCATTCGCCCGGATACTCACGCATGGGTGCCCATCTGGCAGGTTGCCATTCCTCGCCGCTTAGGCGTTTGACCCAGTACCAGCCGGGAGGTCTGGCGCTCATCGGGATGTCCTGACCTTTGCCTTGTCGGGGTTTGGGGGTGGCTCGCCTTCGGCTCGCATGGCACCGGTTCCCTTGCATGAGACGGCGGTATTGGCGGGGAACGCCCGATCAACAGCAGCGGCCCACTCGCCGTAGCTGACCGTGCCCGGTTTCCCGGCAAGCGCCTCAATCAGCGGCCGGTAAGCCGTCCGAATGTCAGCGCGGTCACGATCTGTTACCACGACACACTCCACGCCCAGCGGATGGCCTTCAGCACCGGAAGCTTCCGAAGGTGCGGCTCGGTTCCCCAGTCCGTTCTGGCTGTGCGGAAGTTGCGCCAGAGGTAGAGCCAGCGCCGGCAGCTTCCGTTCGGCCGCGCTTTCAGCCATGCGATGAAGCCGGGTCGTCGCTCCCCGACCGTCATCACGAAGAAGCCGGAGCCGTCAGACAAGCGCGTCACGCCGTCGATCACTGAGACTACCTCTTTGCCGTTGTTGCTCATTGGTCGCTCCTTCAGTTGCAGCACGAGATGGGTGCGAGCCCATCGAGGCGAGCCTGCATATCCGCTGCTCTTGCACGTAGGGCGGCGGCGGTGAGGGCACGAGCCATGGTTCGGCCTTCCAGCGTCACCACCTTGTTGGTCGGATAGCTCCGGCCGAGTTGCACCTGTGCGTGCTTGCGGTTTTCAGAGCACCCGACGGAGATAGACCACCCCTCCGGCACGAGCGTCACGGCGCTGTCCAGGCTGCGCGTGTAGCGTGGTGTTCCGCCATCGTGGCAAAAGCCAAGCGCGTCGCTAATTGCCACCTCAAGCTGCCAACTCGGCTCCTCCCTCTCAACTCGATCTGCAAGGGCGGTAAGGGCTTCAGGGGTGGTCATGGCTTCACCGCAAGAACGTGTTCGAGCGCCTTCTTGAGACGCAGGCGCCCATCCATCCGTTTGTCGCAAATCTCCTTGAGTTCCGGCCACGAGGGCGTGAACTTCGCGTCGGCGCCGCCCTCGACCCAGTATTCGCAGGCGAAGCGGACAACATCGATCGGATAGCCGGCGAGATCCTGCACCATCGTCTCGGCCAGCAAGCGGGCCTCGCCGTCGCCATGCGCGCGGCTCTTGGTGCGGACCATCAGCTTGGCGACCTCGTGCGCTACTTCGGCCTTCTTGCCCCCTCGGCAAAGCTCCGTGATCGTCCGCAGGTCGCCCAGCAGGTCGCTGCGGTGCCACCCCGGCTTGATGCCGAACGGCCCCAACTTGGTGCCGCTGAATTGCCCGTCGGCGCCCCACGCGCTGCTAGTCGTCGGGGCGACGTGCGATATCAGCGAGCTGCTGATAGAACGCATCGTTTCCTCGGGTAGGCTGAAAGGCCCGAGCTGCTCCTTTACCCACCGGCCGAGCGGTCTCGCGACGGCACCAGACTCGCCAAGTGCGAGCCCAGTCGGTTCGCTTTGTGGCCGCGCCCTTCCCTGTCCAGTAGTCGATAAATGCCTCTGCGGTTGCGTCCGCATCGAGTCCGAGATCGGCGGCAAACTGTCGGCAATCCTGCGAGGGCTGCCAGTCGGCTGGTAGTCGGTGGGGTTTTGCATCTGCGTCGCCCTTAGGGTTAGATTGACGGTTCTTTGATGGTTCATTGACGGTTCGGGTCCCACCTTGGGAGGGGTCCCCTACCAATTTGGGAGGGGTGTGGTCCCACCGTGGGAGGGGTGGCGTCTCCGTTGGTAGGGGTGCCGTTTTGGCAGGGGTGCCAATTTGGGAGGGGTCAAAGTCCGCATTAAGCCGGTACATGTCGCTTTGACCCGGCCGCGCTTCCCGGCTGATTATCCCCATCGCCTCCACCCGCTGTAGCGCACGGCGCGCGGTGTTCTCGCTGCAGCCGACGAACAAGGCGATGCGAGCCAGCGACGGCCAGCACTTCCAATCCTCGTCGGCATGGTCTGCCAGCGCGTGCAGGACGCCTTTGGCGGCCATGTCCTGAAGCGGCAAGGCAAAGGACCAGGAAAGGGCACGGACGCTCATACTCTGGCCTCGTGTACGGCTTCCAAGGTCTTGTAGAGCGCCTGCTCCCGGCTCACGCCGCGATTGACCAGCATGGCAACGATCTTCCGCTTGCCCCTGCCCTTCGGGCGGCCGATCTTCTTCGGGGGCCAGCCCTCGCGCACCGCGAGCTTGCGCACCACGTCGCGCGTCGTCTGGTGCCGGATTGCAACCTGCCACGTCTGAAGGTTCGGATTGACGTAGTCCTTCCGCATCTGTTGGAGCCGCTTGAAGGTCCACTTAGGACGCGGGCGGATATAGTCGCGCCATTCCAGGGGGAGCATGTCGATGGCGCGCTTCTCTGGCGCTCCTACGATCTTGCAGCACGTCACCAGCGGCACGCCCGCAAGGCGTAGTCCGATGATGCCTGCAATCTGTCCGTTCGTGATTCTCATGGACTATTCTCTGCGACAAAGCTGCGTGGACTGTCATCCATCGACAGGGGCGAACAAGGATGACGCTTGATGCGTGCGCCGTAGTTCTTGAGGCGTTCGCTCACATCCACGCCCAAAGCACAAAGCCAGCGAGCGGAGACACGCCAACCACAATGGCGATGATGGGAAGCCACAACGGCGGGCGATCCTGCGGAACCGGGGCGATGGAGGACGGCATAAGCGGCGGCATGTTGCGGAACCAGGAATCGCTCATGTGGGCTCTCCTATCGGGCTGACGGTCACGATGGCGAATTGATGCTCGGCACGACGGCTGACGCGCAGCTCGTCCATGTGCTTGTCGTCATCAATCCGAGTGCTGGTGACGAGCGCGTCTAGGATGCCCTTCACGCGGTTGTCCATGTCGCCCTGCATCTTGCTCGGCAGGTTGATTGCCACCATGAACTTACCGCCGACGCGGCTCTGGCTGGGAACCACGCTTTTGATCGTTGCGCAGGCGTAGGCGCACCAGTTGCGGTATTCCTTGGACTTGAAGCGCCCTTTGCCCGCCTTGCTGTTCACGAAGGCATTGTTAAGGCTTGGCGGCGGGAGAATCTGGACCGTAAAGCCGCTCATGCCTTCACCCTCCAGACGCGCAAACAGGCAAGGCGAGCCGCCTCTAGCGCAGCCTTTGCCTTGTGAGAGCGCGTGCGGTCATACCGGCGCTGGGCCATATCGGCGGCAAGCTCTGCGGCTATCAGGCGGGCGGCTGGGCAGCGGCGGCTGGTCATACGCTCGCCCTCCGCAGGAATGCAGGCTGGTCCGGCATGTCGTCTGAATGGGTGCCAGTTCCTTCCCCGCCCTGGGGAACTGGCTTTTGCGGAGAGGTTGCAGCCTCTGCCGCGTCCGGGGGACAAGGCGACATGATACCTTGCGGGGCCGAATCTTTCGTCTCCGGGTCGCTTGTCCCATTTTCTTCGCGTGGGACAAGGCGATGCAATTTGCTTTTGCTGATGCCGTACTGCGCGGCAACCGAGCGATAAGTGCCCATGCCAAGCGCTGCGCGGTAGACTTCCAGCAAGGTTTCCTGCTCGTCGCGGTCGGCCGCGTCCTGCGACCGTTCCTTGACAATCTGGCGCATGGTCTTAACGTCATACCCGGCGCTTTTGGCTTCGGAATAAACGTCCTTCACGTCGCCGCCGATGGCTTTGCGCTCTTCCTCTAGACGCTCAACGCGCTCGACCAAGGACTTGAGGCGCTCCGCATTCACCGGGCCTGCCTGCACCTTGCTGTTGTGGCCGGGCTTGCTCATCACCGCCCCCTACCGCCAATCAGCCGATACGCGCGCCGCCGGTCCGCTTGGAGCTTCGCGACGCGCTCCCGAATCCGGCGCTCTTCCCGCTCGCACTTGGCGAGTAGGCGCATTCCCAGCGTCTGCGTCGAGCGCCCGCAGGTTTTCCGCAATGCGTTGATCGAGCGCGTAAAACCGTTCTTCAATCCGGATATATTCATCGGCGGTCAGGCTCACTTTTTCATTGTTAGAAAGGATTGCCCTTACGCGGCGGGCGTTCATGTCGAGCCGCCGTGCAAGGCGGTTTCGCCAATGGTCTTTGGTGTCGGACCACGAGCGCGGGCCGCCTATCGCAATCAGCATCGGGCGGACACGTTCAAGCGCGGCAGACATTGCCGAGTTCCTGGCAGGCTTTGACGACTTCACGGTCATGGCTTGCTCCATGTTCAAGGACATGAGCCAAGCCACCACCTGGAAGACTTTGGGCACCGTCACGCAGCAAATCGCCGCCAAGCTGATCGCGCTGCGTGATGGGCGGAATAAAAGAGCGGTCGCGCCGGAGATACTCGACAGCGCGACCGCAGTTGCCCCCGGCAAGGGAGGAACGCGGCACCCCAAGGGCCGCACCGGGGATACGAATAAGGGTGGCACCGTGCAGCCCAATCTTCTGCACGGTGCCAACTGGCGACTTCGGAGAGCTAATGCCGCCAGCGAGGGAAAGTGATGCGCTCACGGGAAAATCCGCTCGTGAGCGTCCAGGATCTGCTGCGCCGTCTGGCCGCTCCATGACACCGGCCAGCCCTGCTGATCGGCAATCTCGCGGACGTTCGCCTCGGTGTCGCCCAGCCGCGCGGCCACGACGCCGGGATGGATACCGTCCGCAAGGTCGGCCTGCGCCCGTGCCCAGCCGTAATCCCGCGTGGTGGCCCGCCCGCTCATGCTGCGGTCCTGTACTGCGGCCAGCGGGCGTAGACGGCCTGCAAGGCGACGCCATATTTCTCGGTGTATGCGGCCGAGCGCGCGAGCAGATTGCGGCCACGTCGGCGCGCGTTCTTGGCGTTCTCAAATGTCACGCCCAGCGCTTGGCCGATCATCTCCGACGACACCATGCAAAGGTCAGTCAGCACGAGCGCTACGACATACCGGCCGTAGGTGTATCGAACGCTGCTGCGTTGCCGAGCCAGATCGTCAGGCGACAGGCCCAGAGCGGCACCCGCTACAGCGGCCATTTCCTTCAAGTGCGCCGCGCCGTCCTGCGTGGCTTGGATGCGGTAGAACGGCGATGCCATGATCGCCCTCTCCTGCTCCGGCGTCGCGAACGTGCCCAGCACTCGGGCGCGGGCAACCGCCCTGGAAGCCGCCTGCTGCCGGTAGTTGACCGCGTCGCGTCGCGTTGCAAGCACAACCGGCGGCAGGGTTTCGCGCTTGGGCACGATGGGCTTGGGGAGCCGCGCCAAAGCAGCCGGGCTCGCCTTCTTCGACAGCAGCGACCGCACCCGCGCCTTCTCGGCTTGCAGGAACTCAAAGTGAGTGATGCCCTCGCGGCTGTCTGTGGCGTCGGTCCAGTCGCTCATGCCCGCACCTTGGCGGTGCCGGTGAGGCGGACGATGGTCCCGTCTATGTCCTTGGCATCAAGGCGCGCGTTCTCTTCGACCAGCCAGATCTCTACGGCCTCGCCGTCGCTGTCAAAGACGGCAAACGCTTCAACCTCCACTTCTTTGAAGCGCGGCAGGGTGGCGAGGTGAGCGCGGGCGGCGGCAAGCAACTCGTAGAACTGAGGTGCTGCCGGTCGGCAATCGTTGTCGTAATAGGCCACGGCGGCGGCCAGCTTATCGGGGTCAATCTCGCTCATCGCGTCACCACTTTGACTAGAGCCCAGATCAGAGCGATGAACGCAGCCAGCACGGCGATTTCGGCTATGGCGTTCATGACGCCCTCCGCGCGGTGGCCTTGAAAATGTCGGGGCGAAGCTGGCGCATCGTCACCTCACCTGCGGTCAACACCTCGATCACTGCTGCATGCTCGGCAGGGATTTTGTTGTCGTCCCAGTGGTATGTGGCGGTGCGGCCTACGCCGAGCTTACTGGCCAGCTTTTCGCGGCCCCCGGCGAGGCGGATTGCGGTTTTGAGTGCGGTTGCTGGTGTCATGATGGCTGACAATGTGAGCCATGCTTACACGTCTGTCAAGCGCCACGCTAACCACGACAAGAAACCTGGGATAAAGTATTGACGCGCATGGAGGCATTAGCCCGCCTGATCCGCAGAGCCCGTAAGGACAAGGGCCTTACGCTGGCAGAACTTGCCCACAGGCTTGGCGTGAGCCGCTCGGCCGTTAACCAATGGGAACTTGGCACCAGCACGCCCGACGCCAAGCGGATCAGCGACATATGCGCGGCCCTCGACCTCGATCCGCGCGACATACACAAAAATGTCAATGCGCTGGGTCAAACCCACATTGACGCACCCGTCACTCGTAGTGCAGCTTTTCCGCAGGGGAGAATATCGGGCGGCGTTCGGCAAATGCCGGGGACCTTCGGTTGGGGCGGCGCAATTCTCCCGGTGTACGGTTCAAGTGACGCGGGAGCAGGCGTAATGGCGCTGACAGAAGAACCGATTGGGCCACCGGAGCCGCGCCCGACGTTCGCTGGAGAAACGACCGGCGCAGTCGGCGTGATCGTAGAACATGACGTGATGGCCCCGGCCTACCGGCGCGGCGACCGGCTCCTACTCCTGCCCTTCAAGCCCGCCAATCCAGGCGACGACGTGGTGCTGTTTTCCGGCAAGCCCGGCGAGGCCCGCCGCGTCCGCTCGGTCGTCCGCCAGCTCGTCCAGCGCACGGATACGCACTGGATCTGTGCCCAGCACAACCCCGCCAAGCGGGAGAAATTCGCCATTTCCGACTTCCCGCTTTGCTATCGGGTCGAGTCCGTTCGCAGGCGATAAACCCTAGAACTGCTTGGATATTTTGCGGCCTTTACTGGCACGCCGCGCTGCCCTGTAGATAAAAATGTAAGCCGACCTGTCAATCGTGTTGACAGTATCGGTCAGCACGGCTTACATTTCCCTCACCAACAAGGAGAGGGAAATGACCAACCAAGCCGAAACCATTGCCAACCTGCTCAACGCTCTCCGCCGCATCGCGGCAGCCGACCCGAACAACGCGATGTTTGCAACGCTGGTCATCGCTGAAGCGCGCGAGGCCGTTGAGGCGGCCGACGACGACGCCCGCGCCAACGCTTAACCAAGGAGAGGGAAATGACCGCAGCCACCAAACACAAAATGGTCGCCTACGCGCCGTTCGGGCTCGAGCCTGACGCGATTGAGGTGTTGCTCACGTTCACCTTCCTGCCGGGATCGCGCGCCACGCGCATCGACCCCGCCGATCCTGCCGAGGTCGAGTTCATCTCGGCCACCGCCACGCTGCACACCCTCGACACGGGCATGCAGGCGATGCTGGACGACTGGGCGCGCGAGTATCTGGGCGACGCGGGTTACAGCGACGCCTGCGCCGCCGCTGAAGATGACAACACCAGCGCCCGCGAGGATGCCGCCGACTACCGGCGCCGTGCCGCTCGAGATGACGCTCTGACAGGAGGCATCAAGTGACCGACAAAGACGCCATCATCCAGGCGCTGCGACCGTTCGTGGAAGCCTACGCCCGCGCCGCAGATCCCATCCCCGACAGCGAGCTGGACAATGAGCAGCCCAGGCACGTCACCGTGACCTTGGGCGACTGCCGCAGAGCTGCGAATCTGCTGGGCATCTATCCGAAAGCGAAGGTGTAATCATGCACGCATGGCTTTCCCCCGCGATCCTGAACAGCGCACCACGCCACGCAACGCGGCTGCAGTTGGCGAGCGCTTCTAGCCGGTCGCAGAACCTCGCCATCGCCACCGCTGCCGAGCATTGCGCCGAGGCGTTTGCCGCTGCTGACGATCTGCTCCGCGCGCTTCGTCGGTTCCAGGCGCTCCGCACGGATCGCCCGCAGGAAATGCGCGACTTTCTGGCCGACACATCAGGCCACGCGCTTGACCAGCTCTCCAACGTCGAAGCCGCGATTGATAGCGACCTTGATGAGCAAGGTGCCTCACCTGTCGAGCCGCTCGACCTGTCGGAACTGCGTGCGTTTTGGGAGTCCGTAAAATGAGCAACCGGATAAACGGCGCATCCCTCTGGTGGATTCGCCCCATCATCAACGGCGTGATCCGCGAGGATTTGGGCGAGCCATACGCAGGCTCTATCGTCACCGCGATGAAGCGCGCCAATGCGCTGCACGTAAAGACCGGACAGCAGCACACGGCAACGGAGGTGAAGTCATGACCGCCCGCCCTATGACCGAGGGGGAGCGCGAAAATCCTCTGCCATGCCCGTTTTGCGGGAGTAGTGCCGTCCGCCTTTCTTCGACGCTGAAGTCGCACGAATACGCGACAGGCCAATGGAGAACAAACAAAAAGGCGTCGCTCAGGTGCAGCGAGTGCCGGTGTCAGTTCCCTTGGTTCAAGAGCGATGAAGAAGCCATCGCCGCTTGGAATTGCCGACGCACCTCCAACTAACACAACAGGAGACATACAGATGCCTGACACGATGATGCAACCCGAGAGCATGGCGGCTCGCCCGTCCATTGCAGACCTAGCGGCGGCGCTTTGCAAAGCGCAGGCCCAGATGGAAGGCGCCAAGAAGGACGCCAATAACCCGCACTTCAAGTCGAAGTACGCCGACCTTGCGTCCGTGTGGGATGCCATTCGCGCGCCCCTGACAAGCAATGGCCTGTCAGTCGTGCAGCTTCTCCGCTCCATCCAGGGCGGCGTCGAGGTTGAGACGATCCTGATGCACGCCAGCGGACAGCAGATCAGCGACGTGTTCGCCGTGCCCGCTACCAAGAACGACGCGCAGGGCTACGGCTCTGCGGCCACCTACGCGCGCCGGTACGCTCTGATGGCGATGGTGGGCGTGGCGCCCGAGGATGACGACGGCAACGCCGCCGTTGGGTCTGCGGGATCGGCTGGTGGCGGCACGCAGTTTCGCCCGGAGCGGCGCGGCGGCTCGGATTGGGTCGAGGAAGCGCGGCGAGACGGCAACCTCGATGAGACGCGCCCGAAGGGCAAGCTCCCCGCCGCCAAGGGGCAGGCCGCGCCGGTCAATACCCCTGCGGCGGCTGGAAGCGCCATCAAGCGCATTGAATGGGTCAAGGCGTCTGTCGCCTTCCTGAAGGACGAAAGCACAGACGCGCAGATCGCCCGCGAATGGTGGGTGGAGAACAAGGCCCGCACCGACGTTATCGAGACGGCGCTCCCGAGCGAGTACGAGCGCCTGCTCGATGCCTACAACGAAGCTCTTGAACGGAAGGTAGACGCCTGATGGACCGCCACCACAACGCCCCGCCGCTGGCCGAGCGGCTGGAGATCGACCACGCCAACCTCGCAGCCAAAGCAGTTGAGTGCGCCGGGCTCGTGCCGGAAACCCTCGCGCCCGTCACAACGGACGATGACGCGGGAGCCTATGCTGAGACGGCTAAGACGCTGAAGGGCTGCCTCACCGCTATCGAGACGGCGCGCAAGAAGGAGAAGGACCAGATACTGAAGGATGGCCGCGCGATTGATGGGCACTTCGCCACGATGTCGGAGCCGGTCAAGGCGGCGGCGGATCGTGTCGTCGCCGCCATCAACGCTTTCCAGACGAAGAAACTGGAGGAGCAGCGCCGCCTCAAGCGCGAGGCCGACGAGCGCGCCCGCAAGGAAGCGGAGGCGTTCGACGAGCCCCCGCCTCCGGTAGCCGCGCCCGTGATCGCCAAGGAGGCCGCCCGCGTGGTGGGCTTCAGCGGGACCAAGGCCGCCGCGTCCGTGAAGTGGATTCACGAGGTCACGGACGCCGCCCAGGTGCCGCGTGAGTTCCTGATGGTCAACGAGGCGGCGATCAAGGCGGCCATTGCCGGAGGCCGTCGCGACATCCCCGGCGTGCGCATCTTTGAACAGGTCAGGACGGCGATCCGCTGATGCCCACACGCTTCCTTGAAACCGACGCGGACCGCCGGACGCTGATCCGCTTTCTGGAAGCGCAGCCGCTGCCATTGACCGTGACAGTCGGCAAGGGCGGCAAGCGGACACTGAAACAAAACAAGCTGCAGCGGCTTTGGATGAACGAGATCGCCATGCAGCTTGGCGACCACACGCCCGAGGAAGTGCGCGGCTATTGCAAGCTCACGCTCGGCGTCCCGATCCTGCGCGCTGAGAACGAGGACTTCCGGATGAAGTACGACGCCGACGTTAGGCCGCTCCCATACGAATTGAAGCTGAAGCTGATGATGGAACCGTTCGACTTTGCCGTCACGCGGTTGATGACCACACGGCAGGCGACGGCCTATCTGGACGGCATCCACCGGCACTTCAGCGAGAAGGGCATTGCGTTGACCGATCCGGGCGACCTGCTTGCTTGCGCTCAAAGGCAGGCCGCATGACCGACATCGGCACCACGCCCCGCAAGCCCATGTCCCAGATGAGACGCCTCCGGATATGGGAAGCGCACAAGGGCGTCTGCATCCTGTGCAATCGGAAGATCGACGGGGTGCGTGATGAATGGATTGTCGAGCATGTCCGCGCCCTGGTGCTGGGCGGTGCCGACTCGGACGAGAACTGCGCGCCCGCCCACGAGTCCTGTAGGCGGGTCAAAGACAAGGTGGACGTGGCATCCGGCGCGAAGGCAAAGCGCATGAAGGCCAAGCACCTGCGAATCAAGAAGCCCTCCGCATGGCGCAAGCCGCCACCAGGATACAACGCATGGACACGACGAATAGAGCGATAGAGCGGCCCATAGGCCACTGGAAGAACCGCAAGGAATACGACGCTTGGTGGATGCGGAACAGCATGGCGCACAACCGGCTTGCCGTCACAGATAAAGCGGAATGGGAACGGATCACGCAGGCTATCGAGAAGTTTCAGAGGGAGAATCCACGATGACATCCATCGGCCGCATCATAGATGCGCTTTTCCGCGACCCCGACAGAACAGTCGCGGCTGCGCGTGTTGATCTCGCCTACACCGAGAACGAGACGATGATTGAAGTCGGGCCTCATCTTGGATTCGCCAATGGATCAATGGTCGTGGTGATGAGGCAAGGGTCTGGGGAAAATCTGCACCATTACGAACTTGAGTTCAGCCTGACCGACGTGCGCGAGGCGCGAGCCCTTTCGGCGGCGCTCATGGCGTGGGCCGATTGGGCCGAGAGCGTAAACGCGACGAAGGAGACGGAGGGATGAGCGACCAAGACAAGATCATAGAGGTGATGGCGAGTGGCATATGCGGCCCCGGCACCCCCTGCGAGGCGTGTCGCAATAGTGCTGAACGCGCCCTCTCCACCCTCCACGCCAAAGGGCTGGCGGTAGTACCGGTGGAGGATATGCGGCACATGCGGGAGGTGTTGGATGATCTGCTTGCAGACATGCCGGACCCGCTTTGCGAGCATCTACACCACCCATTCAAGGACCGGCACACATACGACGAGGATTGCCCGGTTGTGGAGCGGCTTCTTGTGGCTATAGCCAAAGCCAAAGCCATGCTCGCCGCATCCAACTCCCCCAAGGAGGAAAGCGATGAGTGACGACCAGACGCTACGCATCGCCGCCCGCGCGGTGCAGCTCTACGCCGAGACGCACCCCAGGCCGACGCAGGTCACGCAAGCGCAGGTAGCCGAGATTCTTGGCGTCAGCACCAGGACCGTGCGAAACTACATCACCGCCGGGAAGTTGCGGCTCAATGGCTGCGGGCGCGTGCCAATCGAGGCCGTGGATGCGCTGCGCTCTCCCCAATAATTACGCACGACACGGGCTAAGGCCAATGTTCACGCGCTTTTCGAGTCCGGCCGGGGGCACCAAAGGTGTTTCCGCTTTCTGCACTCAATGGGCGACGGATACCGGAAAGAAAAGGCCCGCAAGCGATTCTCGAGTGGCCGCACATTCCGCTTCCTGCCGCGAAAACTGGACAATCCTGCCGCGAACTCCCCACTATCTCCCCACGCCACTACGCAGGGGAGCGCGCATGGCATCGGTGGGACGGCACGGGCGCGGATACCGGGCTCAGGTCTATGTGAACGGGCGACGCGCCTCCAAGGTGTTTCGGACCCAGCGCGAGGCGAACGCATGGGCGGTTGCCAAGGAACAGGAACTCGAGACGGCCCCGGCGGGCCAGCACACCCTCGGCAAGATGCTCGAGCATTACATTGAGACGGTCATGCCCAGCAAACGGGGCGAGGCGTTTGAGGCTCGGCAAGCTCGAGCATTCCTGCGGGACTTCCCTGATCTGGCGGCGAAGAAGCTGGCCGATCTGGATACTCCGGATTTTGCCGCTTGGCGTGACGAGAGGCTGAAGACCGTAAGCGACGCCACGGTGCTGCGGAACCTGAATTGGCTGCGGCACGCCTTCCGGATCGCTCGAGAGGAATGGCGCTGGATGGAGCGCAACCCGCTCAAGGGACTGCGCATCCCCAAGAACCCGGCTCCGCGCACGCGCCGCGTTAGTCCTGCGGAGGTCCGCGCCCTGTGCCGCATTCTCGACTACCGCCCCGGCAAGGCTCCACAAACGAAGTCGCAGGAGGTCGCTTTAGCCTTCATGGTCGGGCTGCGCTCTGGCATGCGCGCGGGCGAGATCCTGAGCCTGGGGAGCGGCAATCTGGACTTGCGCCGCCGGGTGGCGAGCGTGGCGCACAAGACCCAGCACCTGACCGGAAAGCCCCGCGACGTGCCTCTGACGCGCCATGCCGCCCGGCTATTGGCCCCCGTGGCAGACCGGGAACGATGCTTCACCATATCGAGCGCCGTGCTAGACGCCCTCTTTCGCAAGGCGCGCGACCGACTAATGATTGAGGATCTACACTTTCACGATTCCCGCGCAGAGGCCCTAACCCGGCTGGCCCGCAAGGTTGATGTGATGACCCTCGCCAAAATCTCCGGCCACAAGGATCTACGCATCCTCCAAAACACCTACTACCGCGAAACCGCCGACGAAATCGCGGCAAGGCTTGGCTAGGCAATATCATCCATAGCCCGGATCATGGCGCGCGGTAGTGCATTTATTGCCGGAGTGGGATATACTGCCGCGCTGCGGCGGCGTGATGCGGAGTAGCTGACCGGTTTAGCAAGGGCGGATGGCTCCTAGCGCCTATGTATGCGGGTTCAAATCCCGCCTCCGGGTCACGTTGATTCGCTGGGGTAGCGCCCAGCCCAAACTACTTCACACGCCGATTTCATCCATAGCTCGGATCATGCTGCGCGGTATCTGCATTGCCGCGATAAACTCGTCCGGTGGGTATATAAAAACATGAGCCGTTGTTCTTTTGTGTTCTATTTAGCCGGGTTAGGTTTTCTGACGGCGGCGCTGTTGATAACCATTATAATGGTTGGTCTATTCTCCACAGCAGAAATTAGGCCCCACTCAGTTTGGATATTTGCGCCGCTTGCCTCTTCTGTCGGCTGTTTAGCTATTGCAATAGTATTTGCCGTTGTAGATTTTATCCGCACATGAAGCGCGTTACTCACCAATCTTGTTTATTTCCCGAATCATGCCGCGCGGTATCTGCATTGCCGCGACGCATTCATCGTCTGAGACGGTGGCCGCGATCATGACGTGATCCGCGTCCTCTGCGACCAGGAAGCCAACCGTAGTGCAGACTTGCGGCAACATCGGCTCGGAGTGCTTGCACCACATGGCCACGGCCAGAGCGTCCCACCACGTCACGCGAACGATCTTCATGCTGCGGCCCTCGCTTGGAACATGCCGGGATTGACCGTGTGGCGCTCGACTTCGCCGTGTTCCCGGTGGAAAACGATAGCCTTCATGGACTGGCGCGAACGGTAGCCGTTGGACGCGGCGTAGGCATCGGCGGGAGGCAGGACGCCCAAGGTTTCGACATGGCAGCCGGGATACTCCTTGACCGCCTCATGGTGGACGTGGCCCGTCAGCCAGACGCGGTACGACGTGCGGCCCCAGGCTTCCGCCATGTCGGTCGCCATGATCGCCGGGAGTTGCTGCGGCTTGGCCTTGTCGCCGTGGTGTGTGCCTATCAGGACGCGGCCAAACTCGAAATAATGGAAATGCTGCGGCGAGGTATCGACGCTGACGCGCGGCTCGTTTTCGTACAGGACGCCTAGCAATACGGTCATGAACGCCGCCGTCGCCGGGTCGTGATTGCCCTTCTCAAATATGACTCTGACGTTCTGGTGCCTTGCCAGCGCCGCGCTAATCATGTGGCGAACCATGCGGACCGCCGTCCGCACCATCTTTGGGAAACGGCCGTCCGCGTCCAATAGGTTATTATGGGCCGGGGTGACGGCGGCGTAACTGTCGTAGTGCAGGAAATCCCCGAGGAAGGCTATTAGCGCCTGCTCTGACGGCGGGCACACCTCGATCAGCCGTTGCGAGGCGTCCGCTAAAAGCTGCTCACTGCGGGCCAAATCGTAGCTCTCGCCGCCGGTTTCCTCGCTCCAGGCGAGCATGCCGACGTGATGGTCCCCGACCGGGTACACCGCAAGCGTATCGGCTGACACAGCATGGCGGCCCCTGGTGACCGGCTTTGCCCGTCGCACCTCTGCCGCTACGCCAATGGCGCACTCTCTCCACAGTGCCTCGCGTGTGGCCTCGTCTGCCTTCTCTGTCACCCATTGCTGAACGACGGCGCCGGTTTGGTCGAATAGGCGCGAGGTCTTGGTTATCCTTTTCGGATCGGGCAACTGGACGGTGTCGCCTTCATTGCGCCCGGCGAGCCGCGTCTTGTCCCACCTCCCCCGCTCGTTCCCGCTGGCGTCGTAAAGAACCGACTGCCCCTTCATAACCATTGGTGGGCCGTCTGCCCGAAAGCCCCGGCGCTCGGCCTCCTGTACGCGGTGCTGGAATGTCGACCGCGACATGCCGAGGGAGTCAGCCGCCGCCCGCTGGCCACCAAATCGGGCCACGGCGTCCACCGCCGCTTGCAAGGCTTCGTCCGAAAGAGGTGCCCCGGCCATTTAAATCATACCCGGCGCGGGAACAAAGCACAGGACAGTTGCACCGATTATGCAAGCATGGCTGCGACCGTCCGGCGACGGGAATGGCAGAATTGCCTTGGGCTGTACCGCGATCCACCGGCCCTCGTGCCAGACTTCCCAGAGGCCATCCAAGCCAGCACGCGCCCGCGTTGGGCCGCAGTCCTTATCGTTGCAACAGCTTGTCGTGGTGCCGGGAATCTTCCAGTCGTGATAGGCGTCATGGGCAATGGCCGGTGCGGCCATCAGGAGAAACACCAGGATGGCCGCGCGGTTCACAGGTTGCCGCCTTTCACAAACTCCACAAGGCTTGCGTGGCGTGTCCTACAGGTCACGTAGGCTTGGGCGACGCGGATACGCTCGGCGGCAACCTCGTTGTCGCTGGCGTTGTCCGGTGCCAAGGTCGGATCAGCGCACTGGAGGAGTAGGCTGGCGTCCGGCGTCCGCTCCACCAAGCGGGGTGATGATTGACCGCACGCCGTCACTAGCAGCACGCATGCTAGGGCTGGCAGCGCATTCACGAGTGACAGGCGCACTGTAGATCCTCTCGGTTACGGTAACGACCTTGGTTTCGAGTTTGGCGAGCGCGTCGGCCTGCTTGGCAACGATGACGGCGGACAGGCGCGCATCGGCTTCCTTTTGGGCAATGACCGCGTTAGCGGCGGCCAACTTCACCTCAAGTTTGCCGTTCTCAGCCCATGCCATTTTCAACAGGATGCCGGAGGCCAACAGGAGGACAGCCAGCACGCCCGCGCCGATGGCGAGATACTTGGTCACTAGGCCGCCTCTTCCAAAAACAGGGCACGCTCGGCAGCCCGCCGGCGCACAAGGCCCGGCAGAGGCCCGGAAGCGCCCCGGTTCCATCGCGGGAACTGGTCGGCCGCGCCCACGTAGGAGCCTTGATTGAGTAGCCGCAACAGCGTCGAGCCGCCAAACGCTCCAGCCCCGCAGTTGAATACGAAGCTCGCCAGCGCATCAAACTGGTTCTGCGATAGCACCACGTCCACCAGATGCTTGACCGCACCCTCTGCGGCTTTCAGATCCTCCCGCAGCCATTCCGTCGCTTGTTCTTCGGTGCAGGTATCGCCCTTGCGGACGCCGCGCGTGTGGCCATAGCCGATGGTCCAAGGCTCGCCCGTGGCCGGATTGCCGGGGTCGGGATATGCCTTGGTTTCCAGTCCTTCAAACTCTTTGACGAGGGAAATCCCCCGGTTAGACGTGACCAGCAGGCTATTGGCTGCGTTGCTCATGGCGTGCCCTTTTCTTGCTCGCGCATTCGGCGCATGAGAATGTCCATGCCGTCTGCGACGAGGTTGCGAAGTTCGCCCATTGAGACGGGAAACATCAGGTCCCGCTCACCGTCCCACACCTTGAGCCGCGTCGGCTGCCCGCTCTCTGAGATGATGCGCGGGTGATGGTTCATTGCGACGCGCTATTGATGAGGTAGCGCAGCCGCCAAATCACGTAGACGGACACAATCGACCAAAACAGGAGTTCAAGCGCGTTCACGACTTACGCCCCCAGGGGAACAACTCTTTAAGCAACGTGATCCATCCACGCGGGTCCTCTTTGGCCTTCTGAAGAATGGCGGTGAAAAGCCCTACGATGTCATAGGCAACAGTCGGCATGATCGCGGCCACGGCGAGCCCGCTCCAGTCCGACCAATTCCATTCGGAAATTACAATCCGGCCGCAAACCGGCCCAAGGATCAGGCAGAACAGGCCCGCGATGCCGCGCTGCCGTCGTGTCAGCACATCGCGGCGGATGGCGTCGCCAAACACCGCGCCGACCAAAGAAAACGGCACGAATACCCAAAGCGCGTCGGCAATAAACCAGAGGTCGCGCCGCTCACTCATGTCAGCCCCCTACGCTTTTCGCGGTTTCCCGTTTGGCGTCTGCAGCCGCGCGGGCGAGAGCCAGCTTGAGCAGGACTTCCCGCACAAAAGTCAAAGTGGGTGTGGTAATCATGACAGGCTCACATTCACGCAAGCGACGCCAAGACCGGAAACGGTATCTGCGTTGTATGTCACAGCCGCCGCTCCTGTGTTGTTGATCCGGTAAGCTGCCGTCGCAAAATTGGCGGGCGTCGTTCCCGACGTAACAGTCACAATGCCGTTGTCGCCCGTTGAAATCTGCGGGCTCGGGATTGTTCCGCTCTTGCTGAAGTTGCACCCGACGATGATGCACGGCGCGGTGCCAGCGCCAACTGTCTGGTTTGCAACGCCTGTGCCCGCGCCATTGACGACGGTGCGGGCGTTGAGCCGGGTCCACGTTGTCCCCTCGGTGGCGCGGAAAACAAGAAGCAGCTTAAGCGCGCCTCGCGTGCCGACCGCCATTCCCGTAATCGTCGTTTCTGTGCCGTCGAGGATTTTGATGGATTGCGCGATGCGGGTGCCGTTCGTCGCAGCACTGGTCTGCGACAGGACGTTGGTAAAGCCCGAGGGGGTCACCAAAGCCGGGGCGCTGGTCGATGTGTTCTGGCTGAAATCGACCAGCCAGGCATAGTCGCCCGCCGCGATGTCCGCTGGCATGCTGATGGTGGCGCTGTCCGCAGATGTTGAAGTGCCCTCCAGCGAGATCGAAGCCGGTGGGTTGAGGTTGATTGTTGGCGCGGGCAGAACGCCGCCCGAAAGGGCACTAAGCGGCAGCGTGTTTATGTACGGATAGAAACTCGATTGGGTGGACGCACGCGACCAACGGCTATCGAAGCCTCCTGGAATTGCCGCAATCAAAGATGCGTCGCTAATGGACGTAACACCGGCAGATGTCCCACTACCGATGCCGACGCCACTGCCGGTGCTATCGACATCCCATCTCGTGTTTGTGAGGGTCGAGCCCGCCTGCACGTTACCAATTGCCGCGCCAACTCGGAGAAAGCCGACGCTGATGCCCGTGCAATAGCCCTGGTCGATGACGCAGCCGCTGAGGGTCTGCCCGAATAGGCCTCCGACGTTGGCGCCGGTCGTCCCGTCGAGGTTCGTCAGGCCGGTGGCGTTGCCGAAGCCCACGAAGCCGGTGATGACGGCCGAGCCGCGCACCAGTCCGCCGACGCCTCCGATGACGCCGCCGCCTGAAACGTTGCCGTAACTCTCGACATCTTCAACGATGCCGTAAGTCTGGCCGAAGATACCGCCGAGGTTGGACGCGTAATCGCCGTTCACGTCGCGTTGACTGAGAATATTGCCGAGGTTGATGCTGCGGCGAAGCGCGTTGGTGGCGATAGCGCCATATCCCAGGATGCCGCCGACGCTGTTGGCGCCCGTCATTGTGCCGTAGTTAATGCAATCTTCTGTCCGCCCGTCGCCCTGATAGCCGATGATTCCGCCTGTATAGTTTGCGGAGTTTGTGTTGTTGGAATTGACGAGGTTTGCCCAGTTGTAGCAGTCCCGCACCAGCGCCGTTGGGCTGCTGTCCGTGGTCGGCAAGCCATTGTCGCCACAAATCCCGCCCATCCACGAGCCTGTCGTCTCGGACGTGCCGGGCGCCTTGGGAGACATGAACAGATCGCGGCTGGTGACATCGTTTCCGGTGCTCACTGAGTAGGTGCCGACGTCTCCAGCCGAGCCCGTGAGCTGTCCCGTGACCGTCTGCCCGGAGGTGACAATGGTGCCCGGAATGGAATTTGGGGCGTAGACATATTGCCCGGTCTGGATTGACCCGCGAGCGATACTGCTCACGGTCATCACGTTGCTGGTGATGCTGCCCGTAAAGACCGCGCCTGTGTCGTAGTAGTCGGCCAGAACCGGAGTTAGGTTGTATCCGCCCGCTGCAATGCAGACTGCGGATGACAGGGTTTGATTGTTATCAAGCAGCCCGTGATTCGATCCGACCAACGGCGAGTGATAGCAATTATATGCAAAGGAATTTAGAACAACGGTTCCGGCCGCCGTGCAGTTCTTGACCGTACCGGCACCCAACGCGACGCCGCCCGATACATAGGCCCCGTATCCAGACGTATTGACGCCGATGCTGAAGGTGTTGGCGTCGATGACCGTGATTGTCACGGTCTGACCGTTGAGCGCGGTCATTCCTACAACGTCTTTGATGTAAAGCCGGGCGCCCGTCGACATGCCGTGGCTGGCGATGGTCATTACGCCATTAGCCGCCTGCGTGACTCCCGTAATTGTCTTGTCGGTCCATTCGAGGTTCCGGCCGACGAGCCCGGCGAACTGTCCGCCCGAGCCCGAGCCGTAGACCTTCATTTCTGTACGCACGTTGTCGATGGTGCCGCGGTTAAACGCACACAGGCCGCCAACCGTCACGCCCAAAAGGTAGCGGTTTTGCCCGTCGATGGTCGTGCGCTCCCAGGCGGTCTGCGTAATCGTTCCGCCGATAGTCAGATTGCGAACGGTGCCCTGCCCGTTGTTGTTACCGATGGAGGCGAAAATGCCGATGTCATTGCTGGGAGTGGCCGATGTGTCGAGTAGAGTAAAATTCCGGATTGCGTACCCGCTGCCGTCGAATGTGCCGGTAAATACCGTTGTTATGGGCGCGGTCGAGAATACGCCGTCATATTGGGCATTATAGTCGCCGAGCATGACCACGCTGACACTTGGCGCAGCATTGAGCATGTCCGCCAACTGCGGCAGGGTGGTCGCGAGGCCGACGCCCACGACGAGGAAGCCGGGCCCTCGCCCGGACATCAGCAGCAGGCGAACCGAAGGCTGCATGGCTAGACGCCAATCGCCTTGAGCTTGACCGAATAGACCGCCTGTGCCGTTGGCGTGAAGGCGCCGCCCGTCACAAGGTAGCCGTAGAGCGCGCCACCGGACGGGATGACGTACTGCTCGTTCAGGCCGGAAACCTTGACGTAGAGCGTCGAGCCGAGATCGGTCGGGGTTCCCAGGCTGATGGAACCGAGGTAGCTGGCGCGGTCGCCAGACGGCAAATCCCAAGTTGCAGCATCCGCCAAGGCAGACGGCGGCGTCACGCTGTAAAGCTGCAGGGTGAAGGTTGACATGCCAGCGGGCACGGACGACACATCGATACGAAACTCAGCCTTGGTGATAAGCACATCACCGCCATCGGACGGCCCGATGTTTTTAAATTCCAACGCAGCCACCAGCGCGCCGACCACGTCGCCCGCGTCGTAAGCCGTCGTATTGTTTTGCCGCGTAAAGCTGGCGGTTGACAAAAAGGCTGGGCTCTTAGGTTCGACAGGCGGCGGCATGGCTATCTCCTTTAGTGAATGTCAGACGACAAAGGCTCATCGGCGGGACCACTCAAAGCCGACCGTGACGACGGCATAGGTATCAAGTGCCGCCGTCGCCCGCGCGGCAATGGTGCCGGTGGCTGACGTGCGGATGCGTGGAGTTTTCATCGCCTTACCCAGTCAAAAGAAATGACCGATGCGTAAACCGTCGTACTAGATGCGCTGACTCTCATTGCCACTCTACCGCTAATGTCTGTGCGTACTTGCAGGGCGGTCTTAATGGTGTTGGAGGAAACAGACTGAGACCCAACGGTCAGACCAATGCTGTCTCCCAAAACACCGATACCGCCTGTAAAAGCGGGAGCTATGTCGGCTTGATCTGGGCAACAAACATTAAGAGCAATGCCCGTAAGATTGGCATTAATGGTGATATTGGCTATCGTGGAAAAACCAGACGGAACACGAGAAAGAGAAACCAAAGAGCGCGTAGTGGTAACGGCTTCGGTTACGTCGGTCGCAATTGTCACCCACGCGAACTCAAGCCCGCCGCCTGAAGTCTCGTAAGTTTTGAACGGGACAATGGTGCTAGATGCCCGGCGAAACCAACCTATTAGCCGCCTGTAATTGTAGTTGGTCGGCATGGTCGGAGAGGTCGCAGACGTGGAAAAAAGCACGTCCGTCACGTCGGTATCAGAGCGGTTTATCAGCCAGATGAAATAATCAGTGTCAGAGGCCGATCCGGTATCAAGTCCACCTTGATTTGTGCCAACCGCCCAAGTCGCATCAAGCCGCTTGGTCAAAGCCGATGCCAAAACCATCATGCGGGCGCTGGTGGCGTCCATCGCGCCGCCAACTGCAATGTCTATGTCGTTGGTCGCGTCGCTGGCGTTATTCGCGTATGTCAGCCCCTGAATCTCAAGGCGCGGGATGATGGGAGAGGCCCAATACGGGTCCGTCCCGTTGCTCGCCAGATAATAGCCGGTGGTTCCAATCGCGAGGCGCGAGTAGCCAGAGGCACCTCGCGTCAGCAGATCGCCGCGCGTGGTGAGCGTGTCGGCCGCGCCAAGCCCGCTCTGCGGGTCCACCGTCCACAGGACGTTATCGCTGGAGTCCTTCAGGATCACCTTGTAATCGCCGCTCGCAAGGTAGATCACGCCAAAGAGGCCGTTGGCATCCGCGACCACGGGATTGGCGTTGACGTGAGCCGGGTCTAGGTCCGCGTCGCTGTAGGTGTTTTTAAACGTCGTGGTGCCTGTGACGTAGAAATACAGTTTTGCGCCCGGATACGAGGTGCCGTTGCCACTCATCGGGGCGTAGCGCGGAGGTGTGAAAAGCGCGGACATCTGTTAAGCTCCCGCTATGCGAATTGGCTGGATGGAGCTGTCACAGCTCGGCGTGTCGGTTGGCGCGGCGTTTGCGTTCGACCGATACCAAGCGGCATACGACCCGCTGCCGACCGGGCAATCGTGGCTGCTCTGCGTGCTGTTCTTTGGCGTCGGGGCCGCGTGGGTCTGGACGTGGCTCATTGTCCGGCTCGCAGACGCAAGGCGTTCGGCTGCCGTTCGGGGCCGGTTGGGATCGCCTGCTGTGCCGCCGTCGATCCGTATAGAGCGTTGAAGTTGGTGTTTCCTGCCAACTGGTTTGTCAGGTAGGCGCGACCGGCGGGCGAGTTGTAAAGGCGCGAGATTAACCAGGGGCTTGCCGCACCGGCTGCAGCCGCCGGAAGGCCGATGCCAGAGGCGGCGCCAGCCGTGAACAGGCCACCGCCGGTCAAGATGTTTTGCCACGCCAGCCGCTCGGGAGTGCCGGAATTGGGCACCTTGTCGGCAATGTAGTCGCCAATGCGCGCAAGTTGGTTCAGGTCGCCGCGCCCGCGCGTGTAGCCGACTCGATCACCCCCCTTGACGGCAGTCGACAGCGCATTAAACGGCACGTCACCCGCCGAGCGCCCGGCCTGCGTTCCGCCCTGCATCGCGCGGTCAATCGTCATCAGGTTGGCGTAGTTGCGGCGCGCTTCCTGCCATTCACCGCGCAAGGCACCTGACGTGCTGCGCTCCATGACATCATCAAGGGCCTCGACAATTCCCCCCAGCGCACGGCGAAGCGGAAGATTGTTCGTCTCCCGCATGCGCGTGGTGATGTCGCTGCGCATGGTCCGGTAGACATCACCCGCAATCTGCGGCGCGGCGCCCGGAGTGTTTGCGGCCTGAATGAGCGGCGTCAGGTCGTCAAGGTAGGACTGAAAGACCGGCGCAACGTCGGTTTCGAGGCGGCGCCCGTAGTTGGTCGCGACGCGCTGAACGGCCTGCCCAAACTGCGGATCTACATTGACGGTCGTGCGGGCGGACAGGTCATCAAAGACCTGCCCAAGTCCCGTGAAAACACGCTGCATCGTATCGGGCGAAGCATCGTCCGCCACCGCGCCCGCGCGCTGCATAACGGCACGGTTGAACTGGCCGCGCTGCGTCTCAAAGGCCCCTTGCATGGGCGTATTCGATAGCGGCATACGCGCCATCGTTTCTTCGGCGCCCCGCAGGCTACGGCTTCCGGTCAACTGAGCGGGCGTAAGCTGGATGCCTTCTTGCTGCGCCGCTGCAACTAGGCGCTGTTCCTGCGGAGATAGCCGGTTGGTCACAGGCGAGATAGCGCCGCGCACACCAGCCGCAGCCAAAGGCACCGCCAGAGCCGCCCCGAGGCCGTACAGCGGGTTATCGGTCGCGCCGGTCACACCACCACCTACCGCGCCCGCCACCGTCTGCATGACGGGCTGCGACGCCAGCACATTGGCGACGCCCTGTGTAGCCGTGCCAGCTTGCGCGCCACGCGCCACCATTCCGGCGGGAACGGCGACAGCAAGGGCGTTACCGACGCCCTCGCCCGCCCCGTATGCCGTGCGCTCGCCTGTCGTTACGGGATCGATGCGCGAAGTGCGGTCATCAGTGAGTGGCGCGGTTGAGCCCTGCGACACAGCGTCAGAGACGCGACCCGGCAAGGTGGCAACGTAATCAATCCCGCGCTTGATGGACTTGGAGCCGCCGAGCGGATCGTTAACCGGGATGCCCGCCTGACGTAGCCCCCAGGCAACGGCATCAACCGGAGTGCCGATAATCGTAGGCAGAAAGGCATCGTTGACGCCCTGCGCGGCCAAGCCGACCTTGCGCGCGGCCATCTGCCCGCCGCTGTAGCCGGACGGCTCCCAATCCTGCACGCCGCCGCCAGCCTGCGGTGCAAATTGCGCGTAGGGATTGCTTTCGCTTGGCGAGGTTGGCGCGGCGTACTGGGCGTATGGATTTGCCATTAACGCCCCAACACGGCTGCCGCCGCACCCTTGCCGAATATCTCATCGAATTGAGCAGCTTCGGCGGGATTGGCTTTCAATCTGTCACGGGCGGGCGCTGGAATCTTGTTCGCGTTGAACTCGTCGCGGCCCTTCTCGGCTGCGCTTTGAGGCTGGGCTGGCGTAATACCAAACCCTTTCTCAGTTGCAGACACGCCAGTCTTAACAAGATTCATGGCCTTATCGACGGCTCCGATAACGTCATTATCGGATGCCATAACCGACTTCCATGTTGATGGGTCGGCCAATGTCTTTTGAATAATTGTAAGGTCGGGGCCGTTTAGAACGCCCAACTTGTAAAGGGCGTCACCTTTCGCAAGGAGCGCAAAGTTATAGTATGACGAAGCCAACGGAGTTGGCGCACCGGCTAGCGTCCGCGCCCGCACCGCTGGAGTTGCGTTTTTCCATTCGGTCTTAAAATCTTCCGCCGCTGCGTTAATCTTTTCAAGTTCCACGCGGGCTGCGCGCAGGTTTGCCATTTCGGTGGCAGACGGCTGGCCCGTGGTCTTTGTGCCCGTCAACGGAATAGCGCCGGAGTTTGCGGGCGGGGGAGCCGCAGGCGCGGGAACGCCAGCAGGACCGCCAGCGGGCGCGGACGGCAACGGAGCGCCGCCTTGCGGTGCCGCCACGCCGGGCGCAGGAGGCCCAGCAAGAGGCTGCGGCGCCTGCCCTGGGTTTTGCCCGAAGATGCCGGACGGCGTCATAAAGATCATTTGCTTAGTTTCGGGATCGGTGACGGTCTTGCCCGCCGCCAGTTCCGCAGCTTGGCGGGCCGTCAGAACGCCGGTCGCCACCAGCATATTCAGCGCCTGCGCGTCTACAGAATTGCCAGTGAACGGGCCGGTTCCCTGCGGCTTGTCGGCTGGACCGCCCGGAATGACCTGAAGTGATCTCCCGTCCGGTGAGAACTGATAGCCAGACGGGGCCGCGCCCGGCTCCTTGACCTTGGGAACCGGCCAAAGGACAGGCGCACCGCCGCCCGGCGGCATGACCTGAATGTAACCCGGCACCGGGGAGAAGATTTTACCGCCCTGAGTGCCGATCCTATAGCCGGGCGGTAGCTGCACGCCCCTTGTCGCCTCGCGCGGGATTTCTTGGCTCTGCGGAGGGAGCGGATTGCCGCTGGCGTCGGCGCGAGGAGCGGCGTCGCCTTGGGCGAGGCCCGGAGGCTGCGCGCCGCCTGTGATCGCCTGTGCATATCGTTCCGGCGGAAGCACCTTGCCCGCGCCATGCTCGGCACCGTGTACGCCGCGCGCGAAGGCTGCCGCCGTCGCAGGGTCGTTCATGTCCAGCGGCTTGTTGGGATCGAGGCCGCCGATACTCGCGACATTGCGAGCCCACTGCCCCGGATCGTTTGCGCCATCGCCAGCGGGAGCCCAACGCGCGCCAATCTGCATCAGCGTCATGGGCTGGCCACCGTTGAATTTGGCCGGGTATGCCTTGACGTTGTTGACCGCAAGGCGGATGCCGTCGTCTAGGCTGGCGGGCTGCTGAAAGCCGCTATTAGGGCCGCCACCAACCGGACGCACGTTGCCGATGTTGTACGGATTAACCCCACCACCGGCTGAGGGCTGTTCCACACCACCGCCACCCCCGGCGTCGGTGTATTGCACATTTTCGCCTTGGTTCTTCCAGTAGTCCGCAATCGGCCGCGCTTGATTGAGGATATGCTTTAGCCGACCCTCAACCGCGCGGTCGTACTGCGGTGGCATGTCGATCTTGTATCCAAGCCGCTGGCCGTCAGCCAAGGCGGCCTGATACGCTGCCGGGCGCTCGTTCTCCGGCAAGCTCAGCACGCCCATAGCGGCGCGCGTCGTCCACTCTGACGTTTCCTTAACCTTGGCGCGCTGGTTGGCATCGATGCTCTGCAGCATCGGCATCAGCTTGGTAAACGTGTCGGGATGGCGCGCGCCGATCTGGTTGAGTGCTTCCTTGTCGCCCTGCAGGGCTTTGGGGATCAGCGGCGCGATTTCCGCCTTGGCCTTGCGGTCCTCTTGCAGAAACTGGTTTTGCACACCGGCCTGTGCCGCCGACGCGCCCGCCGAAAGCGCCCCGCCGATGTCGGGAAACAACATGCCACCCGCCATCAGAAGCCCCTTGCCAAAGGCAGAAACCCGGAGGATGCTGCCGGGTTATGAAATACCTTGCTCTTGTTGCTCTGGTTTTGGCTGGCTGCTCCGACGAGCCGCGCCAGTACGGTGCCCCGATTCCGTTGGTTTGGAGCACGCCGACATTCAATGCCCCAACCTTCAACGCCCCTGCCTATGGCGCTGACTTTCCGCCCAGAAGGTCGGTGACGTGCCAGCGCGTGAGCCGGGACAGCGTTTCCTGCTTCTAGTGCGGCCATCATGACCACTTGGGAAGCCCAAGCTTCCCGCCCTGCCCGCCGTAGGACAGCCCGCTAACGATATTATTGACGCCAGAACTAATGCCGCTCGCCAACGCCTGCGCGCCTGCAGCGTAGCCCGAGCCGCGCTGGACGCCGCCTTTCGCGATATTGTCGGCGGCGTTGGACATAAGCTGCCCAGCCGTCGCGTTGCCAGACGACGCCGCCTGATTCCCCAAGCCGGAAACCGCCAGCAAGTTGCCCATGTAATTGTTATATTCTTCGGAGGCGATGCCTTGCCCGAAGGTGTTAATGGCCTTCTGTTGCGCGCCAGAACGGAGCAGCCCACGCGATGCCGCCGAGCGGTCGAGGGCCTTCATTCCCTCGTCCATGCGGAACTGATAGCCGGGCGTGGTCTGGAAATCCGCGAAAGCCTGCGTTTGCTTTTCCTTCGCGTTCGCCGGATCGTAGCCGTAAGTGTTGTAATTGCCGCCGTTGGTCGAGATGCTGCCAAGGCCAAGCAGGTTTGTAACCTTGCCAATCGCGCCCGTGCCCGCCGCCGTCCAGGGAGACAGAGCCGCACGCGAGCGGGTCGCCTCTTCCTGCTGCATCTGCGCTGCACGGTTGGCCGCATTGGCAGCCATATTGCCGCCAGCCTGCGCCCCACCTTGGGCGATCATACCGGAGAGAGCGGAGAAAATGGCCATCAGAGCGCCTTGCAGAACGTATGTTCGGCAACTGAATAACCCGCTCTTTTGTAAACCTGAGCGAGTGCTTCGTGACGGAGCCCATGCTCCGCGACCATGCCGAAAAATTGTACGTTGCGCGCCTTGGCGGCGGATTCGAGGTGCCTAAGCAACTCAGCGCCAACACCTTTACGGTGGGCTGGTTTGCAGTATAGCCAAAGCTCCTGCCCTATGGAAATGTTTTTGTTCCAATAGGCGGGTGACGAAACTGCAGCGGCCATACCAACCGCCTCGCCGTTCTTGTCCACGACAAGCAGGATACCCCGCTCCATCAGGGCGGTTGCCGACTCGGTGAACGATTCAACGCAGAATTTCGCGCGGGCGGCCCATCCTGCCTCCGCGAAGAACGCCTCGCCCATCTCAACAATGGCGGGCATGTCTTTTGGCTCCGCAGGGCGAATCATTAAATCACCTTCCATGCTGTGCCGTTGCCAATAGCCTGCACGATGTTGGAGCCGCCGCCCGCAAGCGTGGTGCCTATCGTGGTGACGCTGGAGTCGGAGCAAATCACCGTATCGCCCAGCGTCGGCGTCATCGTGGCAATCACCGCGTAAGTGTAGGTCGTGCGCTTCACGACGCCGGTTCCGAGCGCCTGCAGGTAGGCAATGAGCCATTGGCTCGCCGTGCCATCCTGGTTGACGACGCGCGCCTTGGTGTTAAGCGGCGCGGTCAACGGGACAGCCCTTTGATGTTGGTCCGCATGCCGTAGAAAGCTCGGCGTACCGGATCACTGATGGAGATTTCAACCGTGCGCTGCCGAAACGTGCCCAGCCGGTCCCACATGGCGCGGATATACCGGACGCCCTGCCGCCCAAGACTCGCGCGGCGCTCGTGGCTCCAGCTATAGCCGCCGTCGTCGCTGTAGCGCATCATGACTTCAGGATCGCTGCCCTGCCCGGTGCTGAGCCCAACGCCAAGCTCACACTCAAGCTCGAAATCGACCATCATCGCGCGCAAGGTGTCGGCAAAGAACGGCAGTCCGACGATCACGGACCGAATGGGCTCGCCAAGGTCCGTAAACGTATCAAGGTCCAACTCCGCGACCTTGCCCGCCTGCAGCCCTACCAGCGTCTTGCCAAACGCCGTGAACAGGCATTGCACATTCCAGGCGGCGGGCTCGATTGACGTGCCGGACTGCCTCTCGTGCCAGATGGGCGCTCCAGCCGCTGCGGAAGCCGCAGGATCGAAAACAAAGGTCCGGTTGAGGCTCGGCAGGGTCAGGACGTAGAAGTGATGCCCGGCCTGATAGTAGGTCATCCCGTAGGCATCAGAGACGGTGCCGACGCGGAGGATTTCCTCAATGGCGTGGGTCGAGATACGCGCGGGCTGGTAGCCTTCGGCACGGTACACAATCCGATCATCGCCCAGCCAGAATACGGAATTGTCCATTTTGGCGGGACTGCGACGGGCGGCGCACCCGCGCTCAAGCAAGGCACCCGGCACGCGCTCAAACGGGAACGGTGACGCGCCGGTATTGCTCCACACCTCAACCGTTTGGGAGCCGAATAGCCACACCTCGCGGTGATCGACCAGCACGCGCAACAGCCCATCCGGGCTCGATTCCGCGTTGCCCACGTCCAAGGCATCCCAGGACGTGAAGTCGAGCAGGCCGGACACATAGAACTGGCCGCTTTCATCGTTGGCCGTTCCGACCGCGTAGCCGTCGATATAGGCGATGCTGGACAGGCCCGCGCTGGGATAGCCCGCCGCCATGACTTTGGTGACGGTGGTTCCCACGATGACGAACAAGTCTGGCACCACCAGCAAGCCAATCTGCGTGCCGTTATTGATGAGCGTCGCGTCGCCCGTGGGCGGGATCAGGTCGCCGCTACAAGCCGTCGTGGTGCCGTCAGATTCGGTTTTCCAGAGGATCGAACCGGACAGGACATAGGCCACGCCCTGCCCTTCCAGCCCGGCGCGGATCGTGTCGCCGCCGATGGTGCGCCATTCCTTTTGGCCGGGGGTGCCGTACAACACGACCTTTGTGCGCGAGCCCTCGGCGGTGCTGGCCGCGTACAGGTTCACGACGCGGGCCGCATTGACCGGGCGGGAACGCTGCTGGGCAAAACCTAGGGCGAGAGGGCCGCGCATCAGCCGACGCTTTTTGAAAAGCGCCAGTTATTGAACGCGCCGCGCCATTGTTCCGGCAAATAGCGCGGATCAGTCATAGGGTCGTAGGCTTCCGGCATCGTGCCGGGCGCAGGCTCCGGGCCGCCCCAGCCCTGTCCGCCCGCCTGCTGTTGCGGCATGGGCGCGGGCTGCCGTGCAACTGGCGTCGGCGCGGGAGCCGCAGGGCGCGGCTGAAAGTATCGGTCTATTGGCAGAGAGCCGCCGGGCTGCTCAAAGGGCGGCAGCGCCATGGCAGGCATAGGCCGGTAGAAATCCATTTGCGCGCCAGGCATCTGGAAAGGCGGAAGCCAAGGCGTCATGCCTCCGGTCTGCGGAGGTATGGGGGTTTGGTTGTCCGGCGGAAACCCGGCAAGCATGCGCGCTAGCGGATTTGGGCGCGCGTCCTTGTTTTTGCTGTTTAGGGGATTTGCCATGTCTTACCCCTGTGAGAAACTGAAGCGGCCAAAGCGGCGATTTCGCAAAGCCAATTCCGGCGCCGACGTGACAGGCACGTAATAGTAGGCTTGCAGCGCCATCTTAGCCTTGTGTATGGCGTCCTTGTCCTCGTCGCTCAGAGGCACGCCATAGGCCCCGGCAATCTCGCGCTGAAGCATCAATCCGACGTTGCGAAGCTGGCCGTCCGGCACGTTCACGACGGTATCGAGCGACGCGAGGTCTGTGTGCGCGTAGCGGATGCCCTCACTTTCAAAGCCTGCAAGCATGTCGTTCAGCTTGCGGAAGCCGTAATTGCCCTGCGCTTCGTTCAAGGCTTCCTGATCCGCCACCACGCCAAGATCCTGAAATGCGTGCGTGATGACATCGCGAGCCGTCTTGCTGCTCATTGGCCGCTCCTGATGCCCGGTCGGATGTGAAGGCGGCCCATCGTCACCACCAGCCCGGAGGACGTGACCGCCTGGTGCAGGAAGTCGCCCTCTAGCTGGTACGTGTCGTCATAGGTCAGGGCGACACTGAACGAGCCCGCAGAGGCGCTGATAATGGTCGCCGTCTTGGTGAGCGTCGGCGTCTCGCGGCGCGGGTCCCACGGCGGCTGTCCGACGCGCCACTGTACCGTGAGGCCGGACAGGCTCTTGACCGCGTTGTCCGAATCCCGCGCGTACATCGTCAGCGTGCGCGTCTCGCCGGACGTGATGTCGAAGTTTTGGACGTTAGGCATGCCTTATTGGTCCTCTGCCAATAAAGACGCGATGTCTTTCGCGTCGGATTTTGACAAACCGGATAGCTTCGACAGGTGCTTGGCATGCGCGGGGTCATTCAACACCTCAACGCCCAGTATGAAGCGCCCGTCCTTTAACGCGACCGGCTCGATGGCTGCGATGGGCGTGGACATGCCGCGCACGGCTTCGGCCTCTGCGGCGGTGAGGATGATTACGCTGCTCATACCTGCGCCCCTACGGAAGTCGCCCACGCCTGCACTGCGTTGTATTGCGCGGTTTCTTGCGCTGCGGAAAGAGCCGCGCCAGTACAGGCAAAGCCGATTGAACTGGCGCGGGGGCTAAACAACGCACCAGCGTTATCGCTGCCGCCTACGTAGAGCGCCACTATAGGTAGAGAAACGCCCAATACCGTTGGGTCTGTCGTGCGAACCAACGCAACGCCCCGCTGGTAGGCAACGCAGTCCGCTACGGTAGCCCCGTTGCGTGAGGCCGCATAAAGCCCCCGGCTGTCGGCTACTGCCAACGTGAACGTACAAGGTTGTGCGTTGATTTCGGCACTGCCGGTTGTGCCCGCAGCGGCGCGCGGCGTCACAGTCATGCGTCGGCTGGAAGTGTTGGTCGCGCCAGCCGCGAACGTCCCCGCAGCTAAATTCGTCCTCTCATAAACCCCTAGGCGGACGTTCGTGCCCGTCATTGCAACGGCGTGTGTCGCCGGGATGAACCCCGTGTTTACATATTGCGTCGTGCCGTTGAAAGCATAGCCGCGATCCGTCGTGAAGGTTGGTGAATTGGTCGCCACGGCAAGGCGGCGCTGTTTTAACGACGTAAGACCTTGAATCTGGTTCTCTCCCCACAACCCCCAATAGTCGTCCGTCAGCGCCCACGCGCCCGACGCCTTTTCGGCAGTGATGAAGGTGCCGACAATAGTTGCGCGCCCTCCCGACACGGTCCCACCGTTCGCAACGACGGCGGCGATCCAAGCCGAAAGGTCCACATCCACCCCGCTGCCCGCAATAGACGCGGTCGCCGCCGTCATCAGGATGTCCCCAAAGCGCATCAGGTGAATTTCCCAACACCGACCACAGCGATGTTTGCGCCGGTTGTAATCTTCCACGCCCCGGAAACGCTGAAACAACCGATAGGAACGACTATGGGACGAAGGTCTCCCAACGTGCCGGTCGTAAACGTGTAGATGACCGTCGCGTTATCGAGAACCGTGGTCGTGCCCGCAGCCGTCGTTGCCGGTTGAAGGATGACGTGGCTGAGATAGTCGCCTGCCGCTCCGGTCGCGCCTAGCACCTGTGCCGTCTGCGACGCGGCTACAGTTTCGTACTGAAAACCAGCCGGGACAACGGAGAGGCTGGCGCCAGGTGCTTTTGCCCCTGTGCCTGTGCTTGCTGTGATGACAATTCGCCCCGCCGCATCGGTCAGAATCTGGGCGGGGCCTTCGGCGTTGGTCGGTTCTGTTGCTCGATACGTTCCGACAATTTCAACGGGGTTGGGCATTACATCTTCCGTTCTTTACGATCTTTAAACCGCGCATGTTGAGCGCCATCAGAAGCTCTACGGCAGTCGGTTGGTAAACCGGCTTGGCAGGCGACAGAACCGCGTGCAGGGCGTCGCGGATGGCGTTAAGCCGCTCCTCTGCCTCCAGCCGGTCGCGCATCGCGTCCGTGGTCATGCGGCCTCCTTGCGCGGCCTTCCGGGGCGGCGCTTCTCGGCAAGGTCGGCCATCGTCTCAGCGCCCATCTCCAGAGCAACCGTCACGAAGTTGGGCGAATCCTGCCAACCTTCCGGCACGTCGTCGGCGCACAGAAATACTCGGCTCTCTCCATTTGGCCCGTAGCGATAGGCCGGCCAATCGTGGTGCACGTAAGCGGGTGCCGGTCCCGGTGCCTTGATGGCCTCGCGGCGGCGAACGGCATCCATCGCGTTAAACACGGCGGCGACGATGGCCTGCGGGCTCTGCTTTATGCGGTGGACGCGCTCATAGGCGGCAATCCCGGCCTCTGTCATGGCGGTAGTGACAGTCATGCGGCTAACCTCATGTAATGGCGAGCGGCCCTGTATGCGCTCACGTACACGGCGTCCGGCTCACGCTTGGGAAGTTCGGCGGCGATTTGGATGGCACCGGGGCGGCCAAGCTTGTCGCGGGCCTCCCAGGCGTCGAGGATGGCGCGAAGGCGACCGGGCGGCAGGGTCAAGCCAAGGTCGCGCCGGATCTGCTCGGCAAGCAAGACGCGCTCGCCGCGTGTAGCAACGTAGAAATCCCACCAGAAGCCCATGTCACGGAGGCGTGGATTGTAGCGTCCCGGCTTGCTGGCAACCGTGATTGGCAGGATGGGCAGATACTCGCCCGTCACGAAGGACCACGTTTCCGCGTAAGCCGTATCCGCAAACCAGAACGGGAAGCGGTCGTCGATCATCTTGCCGCCGATGAGATCGATCCACTCACGCGAACCGCCCAGCACGGTAGGCTGTCCGGGGTTGGCCGTGTCGTGCAGGGCAAAGGCCAGAAGCTCGCGCGGGAACCGGCCCTCAGTCGCCACCATCGCAAGGCACTCGTCCCACAGCGGCGTGGCAATGAAGCCGTCGTCGGCCAAGGCAATCGTCAGATCGGCACCCTCGACCGGGATGCAGCGGTTCCACACCTCTGCCACGCCAGCCGGGCGCGGGCCGATGCTCAACCACACGCCGGGATAGCCGTTGAAGTGCTGGACCGTCGCCGCGTCGTCGGCGTCACAGGAGACGGTGAACGCCACCTCATGCTTGCCGCTGGCCAAAGCGCGCGCAGTCTCGACCACCGCCGCAGCCCGGCGCGGATTGCCTCGCGTGCCGATGACAAGCGCGACTTTCATGCCGCCTCCTTCATCTGCGACCGCAGCCACTCACCCCAATTGCCGCTGTAAACACGGCCATCAGATGCGACGTGCCGGAAGTCCATCTCGGCAAAGGCCATGATGGGAATGCCAGCCTCACGCACAAGGCGGCAAAACTCGACATCTTCGCCCCAAAACACGTTGTCACGTACCGCCGTCTGGAAATACGCGCCGACCTGTCCATCAGGGCTGGTGAACTCTGGCACCTTCAGCGCGTCGAAAACCGCGCGGTTGATGCGGAGGAAGCCAGTCGGCACAACACCGCACTCGATCAGCCCGTCGCTATCAGCCCAAATCTGCTCGTGAGCGACCATCACAGGCCACTCAGGCGGAGTAACCTTCTTGGGATAGATACCCGCCACAACGGGCCGTGTGGCCTCGCACAAGCGCACTAGGCTTTCCGGCTCGAAACCAACGTCGGCGTCGATAAAGATAAAGTCGCTGGCCGTTCCCCGGAGGAAATTGCCCGCCAGGATGTTGCGCGCCAAATCCACATAGCAGCAGCCGCGAAGCACATCGACGGCCTCAACTTTAATGCCCTTGGCATCAAGCGCGAGAATGCCAGCGGCAACCGACCGCTGGCTTTCATCGGTGAACGCGTCGTAAGCAGGCACGGCAATACGAACGCTCCGTGCCTGCTCAACGCGCATGTTAGGCCGAGCCCTTAATGAGCCCAAGCGAGACGAGCGCACTGCGCAACTCGTTCGCCAGCGCGCCAACCTGCGTGGTCGTGGCGCCAGTGGTGACAGCCGCCTGAGTCGTGGACGACGGCTGAACAACCGTGGTCACGCCATAAAAGCTGAGTTTGTCCGTGATGGACTGGCCGAGAAGCTGCCCATCGGTGCGGGCATCAGAGAGTTGACGTACAGGCATGGTAATTCTCCTCTATGCCGTTGCTCAGGTGGTGCCCGAAAGGCGCACGGCCAGATCCGGATAGATCGCCTTCGTGCCGTACAGCACGTCGAGGCGAATCTTGTCCTCGTCCATCTCGCCGTCGTAGTACTTGATGACGCGCATACTGAAACCGTTCTGGCTCTCGCGAGCCTTGAACACGGCGCCGTCAGGCATCTCAAGATCAGCCATCACGAGAGCGAAGGCGTTCTTGTGGAACACGAGATTAGACGCGTACTGCGCCGAGCCCGTGCCCATCATGGTGATCGCGGCATCGTTCGCCGGAACGCTATCGACCGTCTGGTACGGGCCGCTCGTGATGATCGCCGGGGCAATCGTCAGCGTGCAATCCGTGCCGGTGGCGGTGATGTCGCTCTGAATAACGAACTGCTGCAGAACGCCGGTCGACTGCTTCGATACCGGGTTGACCGCATACACGTCCGCGATGGTGAACACGTCACCAGCCTTGAACGTGGTCGAAGCCGTCCAGTCGTCAGTGATGAGCGTCTGAGTGTTCGTGTCCTTGCTGGTCGCATAGGTCACGTTTTGGTTTGCGCCGTTGACGAGTCCACCACCAGCAGCCGCACCGTTGGTGTGCATGCGGATGTTCTGGTCCATCGCCGTCGAGACACCGGCAACCGTGCCAATGTCGCCCGCACGATACGCACCGCGCGCAACGTCCTGCATATACAGGCTGGTCTGCGAGCCAACGAGGCCCCAGGCGTCAGCCGGAGACAGCACCGCATGGCGCATGTCCTGCGGCACCGCACCCTCGTCAAGACGACGCGGCGCTTTGGCGAAGTCAGCGAACGAGTCAACCGGGCTCGCCGGGGTTCCGACCCAATTCCAGACCTTGTTGTACAAGCCCGTCAGGTCGTAATCGATCTGGTTCGCCAGAGCGATGGCGGCGGGCTTGATGTAGCGTTCGTTGTACTCCTCGATGGACAGGGTCAGATCCTGCGTCGAGAAAGACCACGAAACGTGCTTGCGCTTGTCCATCGCGAGGGAAAACTTGCCCTCGGTCACGTCCTGGTTAACGGCAACGGCGCCGTCCTGAGCCGTGAACTTGACCGGACGACGCACGCTGATCGTGTCGCCGACCTTCACAAATTCGCGGGAGTAGTCGCGATAGACCTTCTTGCCCATCACGAGGTTATTTTCCAACTGAGCCAGCCCCACCTTCGCGATGATGCTGGGAGTGATGATCGTATTTGCCATGATGACCTAACCGTTTGGTTAGGCCCCTTCGGACTCTCGCCTTCGCCACCGTTCAGCGTCTTTGATCCAACTGGCGCACCCATTCGAGGACGCCCTTGTGATCCATACGCTCAATCGACTGCGGTGCTGCCGCGCCCCCGGACACTGTTGCCGGTGGCGGCGGGGCCGATGAAGTTTTCGGCTTGGGCTTGGCGCTGAAGCGCGCTTCCACCCGTGCCAGTTCTCTGCCAACCGCTACAGCCCCAAGGCGTGAAAGTCTGAAAGCCTCATCCTCATTGTCCGCCAGATACTTGACCAGCGCCGCCTTGTGGTCGGCGTTCAGGAGGTAATCGGCAACCGCCGGGGTCATCGGGAACTCGTCAGAGCGCACCGTTTCCAGTGCGTCGTCAAAGCCCTCGATTGCCTTGCCTTGAGCCTTTGCTTCGCGCTCGAAGGTCTTGGCGGCATCGATCCTTGCCTTCTCCTGGTCTACGGCGCTGGCCTGCTTCTGGAGGTTGCCGAGCGTGGCTTGCACCCGCTGCTCTGCTCTCCATTCGGCCCGTGCCGCAACATAGTCCTCGTATCTACTGAACTGTTCAGAACGGGGCTCGCCGCTCTGCTCTGCTTCCGGCGCGGGCTTTGTCGGCTGGCCGTTTAGGGCCTTGGACAACAGTTCGCGCAGTTGCTCGGCTTCGCGCTTCGCCTCATGCTTTTCGCGGGTTAGCTCTGAAATTCTCTTCTGGAAGCCGCCGCCCGGTTTCTTCTGCTGGGGCTGCTCGCCCTCGGCGTCAGATGGCTGCTCTTCCGCGGCTTCTTCAGCCGGGGCGGTGGTCGCTTCCGCCGTCGTTTCGACCGGTGCAGGCGCTTCCTGTGCAGGAGCGCCCGAAGTCTTTGCATCTTCCGCCACTATAGCGGCTAAGTCAATATCTGCCACGAATCACCTCGTAGTTAAGCGGGCGCAACGGCCTCGCCAATCTCGATTGTCGGGGGAAGGTCGGAATCGTCGTCGCCAATCTCGATGGTCGGCGGCAAGCCGGAGTCGTCCATACCGGCCATCATCGGATCACCGGGCGGCATCTCGCCCATAGGCTGCGGCGGCATGGCTCCAGGCGGCGGCATCGGCGGTTGCCCGCCCTCGCCCTGCCCAGCCTGCGTGAGCTGCTGAAGCTGCTGCATGATCGCCGGGAGTTGCGCGGCCACAGACTGCATAGTCAGCATCATCTGTGCGTTCTGAAGGCGGATGCCCTCTGTCTCCGCTTCCATCTTGTCGGCGGCGGCGGCGTCCTTGAGTGCGCCCGCTGCGGCCTCGGGGTCAGGCGGTGGCGGTTCCTGCTGGATGGGCTTGCCGTCCTCATCCAGGCCCTTGGCTTCAAGGATGCGCGCGGCGATCTGGTCGGCACCCGGAACGTCCATGTTCTTGATGATGAGGTCGCCCGCGATGTCGGTAAGCTGCGGGAAGCCCCGGAGCAGTTCGGTCATAAACTCAGTGGCCTCAGCCCGCTTGGTGGCGAAACTTGGGCCGGTCGTGACCGTCACGTCGTACTCGCCCGCAGACAGGTCGTTCAGGACAATCTCCATGCCCCTCTCGTCCATGTCCGGCTTGTTAATCTCGACCATCTTTGCCGAGCCATCTTCGCCCAGCGTGCGGACAATGCGGGTCGAGTCGTAAATCTTGGGTATCAAGTCCACAAGGATGCGCCCGCAATACTGGATCGCGATGCCCAAGTTGAAAATGTAGTGATAGGTTCCGGTGTCGCCTTCCTGCTGCCGGGCCATAATTGCCCGTCCAGAGGTTTCATTGCTTGGCGCACCCAATCCCGCCTTGTAGATGCCCGTCACGCCCTCAAGGTCGCTAATGGCCAACTGTGACTGGATATCGAGGCCCTGCGACGCAAGCGGCGGCTCGCTGCGCTTGGGCGGGCCATTGGCGCGCGGGTCGCCCTTGTAGATCAAGGCGGCATCGTTGCGCGTGCCACTGTTGGCCCACTGGTCCTCGTAGCCGCTGGCCTGATCCGCCGTCAGGATGAACGGGCTCTTGGGCTGCATCGCCACGGCCTCAACCGCAGCCGTCCGCGTGTAGTTGTAGACGCGCTGCGGGTCGCGCATGTCGTGGATCATGCCCTTGCGGGTCGCGCGTCCGTCGCTCCAGATTTCCTCGCCCGGCACAACGCAAATGGGGATGTAACGGCCCGCCCAATCCTGAACCTTGGTGAGCATCCCGCCGCCGCTCATCAGGAAGCTGCGGACTTGGTTAACCACCACCTCGCGCTGCTGCACGACGGGCGATTCCGGCGGCGTCTCGTCGTCGCTGTAGGACACCGCGCCATCCTCGTGCATGCGCAGCATCTTTTTGACGGGCTCGCGATACCAATATTCCGCGATCTTGACCGTATCCATCGTGCGCCACGTCATGCCCTGGTCGGCTACGTTCGTAGGCAAGCTTTCGACCGGCACGTTGGGGTAAAGCCGCTGGTATTCCTCCTTGGCCATGTCCTCGAACACGAAGCCATAGCGCATGTCCGACTTGTCCGGCTCCTGTGAGAGCGGATCTATGAGGATTTGAAACGGGTCGTTAATCCGCTTGATACGGATGTCCTGGTCGAAACTATCGTCGCCGCTGTACTGCGTGACGACGCGCCAACCGCCGATGCCCGCCTGCGCCGCGTTCTCAGTGGCCTTCGTGTACGCCGCGCGGGCGACCGACTGCTGCTCAATGTGACGAATCAATCCGTTGAAGATTTCCGCAGCCTCGACCGTCGCGCCGTCCTTGGCAGGCAGAACCTTGATGCTGGGCGGGTTCTGCATCACCTCGCCGGTCAACTGCCGAACAAAGCCCGGCCCCCGGTTCATGGTCAGGGCGGGGCGGTTCGCGGCCTTGCGGTCCTGTAGCGCCTGCGAATCCCACTGAGCCTCGCCGCCGACATAGAACCGTTGGCAGTCTCGACCGCTGGAGACGTTGTCAAATTCCTGCTTCCAAGCCTCGTCGGCGTGGGCAAGAGCGCGGGCGAACGGGTCGGACCTGTTGCCAGTTTCGGAGGACGGGCCGCCGCGTGTGGGGGTTGTGTCAGCCATGTCTATGCCGCCATCCATCCGCCCTGCGGGCGCGCTTTGGGTCTCTTGGTCTGGGTTTCAGCCTGCCAGCCCATTGCGAGATATCGGAAGGCATCGGCTGCGTGGCTGGTCCAATCGTGGCGCGGGGTCGGCTTCAGCACCTTGCGCTCCTCGTCAAAGTCGGCGCGGTACTGTTTCAGAGCCTCGATCCCGTCCTTGCAGCGCGTGGCGTCAAACTTGACGCGGGCCAGCGTCTCGCGGGCCGCGCCGATGCCATCCATAAGGCGATGATCTGCAACAAGCTCGGGCTTCAGGCCCAGCGCTTCCATCTGCTCGATGCGGGTGCGCCCACTGCCCCATTCCTTGACCTTGGCGTCATGAGGGACGAGGCACTTGCCGATATTGTACTTGGTGGCGCGGAGCTTCTCCGCGTAGTGATCGAGGCCGACGCCCGTTGCCTCGTAATAGTCCACGACGTGAATGCCGCCAGCCAGGACCTGAAAAAACCAGATAGCGGTCGAATCGCGAACGCCTAAATCCCACGCGGTCAGGACGGGCGCATAAGGGTCAACATCCACTCGGCAAATGCGGCCCGCTTCCTCGGCGGCGGCCATCTCGCGGCCCCAATACGCGCCCTGAATTGCGGCCTCAAAGCTGCACTCGTACTCTTGGGCGTACTGTTCCGGTGTCATCAGCTTACGGGCGCTGTCCAACTCGTCTTGCGCGACAAGGCCGGTCTGGCTGGCCTTCAGGACTAGCGTGAACCAGTCAGGATCGTCCTTGGCGTTCAGATAGAGTTTGTGCAGGTCGTTGTGGCCCTTCGGCGTGCCGCTCACGCCCAGCGCGCCTTTGCGGTCCGACAATGCCGGGCGGATGATTTCAGGTAGAACGCTCGGACGCATGTCGGCGTATTCGTCCAGCGCGCAATCGTCGAGGTAGATGCCGCGCATGCCCTCAGGGTTGTCTGCGCCGTACAGGCGGACACGCCCCCCGTTAGGGAAATCAACGCGCAACTCGCTTTCATTGGCTACAGCGCCAGGGATCACAAGCCCGAAGCGCTTCAGGTAGGTCCAAGCCACGTCCTTGGCCTGCTTCAGTAGCGGGGCGATGTACGCAGTACGAGGCTCTGGCTTTGGGCAGGTAAGCGCGGTCCGGATCAGCCGGTTAACCGTCGCCATAGTCTTGCCGGCGCGACGATGGGCAATCACGACGGACCAGCGCTTGTTCGTCTCGTGAAACGGTACGAACGCATGGCGCGGGCTGTAGGGGATGGTGATCGCGGTCACGACGGCGGCATCCACGAAACAGCCAGTGCAATCGGCCCGGTTCCGCCCTCGCCGGTCTGGGGCTGCGGTGCCTTGCCGTGGCCGCGCTCGAAAATCTCTTTGATGGCGGCCACACGAGCCGCGTCGCTGTCGCTGGTCCGCATAACACCGGCAAGCGTTTCCATCGCCTCAGACGTGTAGGTCTGGGCAAGCGCCTTAATGTCGGCAGTCGCCTTGTTCAGCGAGCCCTTCTTGCGCCCGCCGCGCCGCTCGCCAGGCTTGGACCCGCGAGCCATTGCTATTTTCTGCTATTCTGGAAGGCCGAAGCCATGGGCTGATGCTCGGTTGTGGAGCGGTCAGCCTCTATTGCTACGGACTGTGATTTAGAAAATGCAAGCGGAAAATGGGTTAGGCCGCC
>Ga0209668_10000065_pt1 | contig 39866 bp, 51 predicted proteins | sample FrelakmetPLP11PL_FD_187150 | JGI IMG/M metagenome (GOLD analysis project Ga0209668, IMG submission 187150) | Freshwater lake sediment microbial communities from the University of Notre Dame, USA, for methane emissions studies - PLP11 PL (SPAdes)... | ecosystem: Environmental > Aquatic >...
ACTTTTCATTAATCATATCGGTGAAGTGTTGCTCCCAATACTCTCTATTGAAATTTGTACGCGGATGGCAATTTTTACATAATGGAACATATAATGGTTTTGCGTCGTTGCAGCATGTCATTTTATCAAAATTTACGTGATGAACTTGTAATTTTCTACCATTTTCTACTTCGGTTTTTCCGCACTCTACACACACTCTTCCGAAGAAATTTCGACAGCGTTCTTTAAATGGATTATCAAATTTCACGCAATATGGCTCAAATGATATTCCGCCTTTCCAATTGGGATTATTCTCCCCCTTCGTTGCCTCACTTATTTTTTTACATATTTCTATAGAAAGTTTTCTTCCCATTCTAGCTTCACTCATCTTTCTTCGGGTTTCTTCAGTATGTTTTCTTCCCTTTTTAGATTCTGAAATTTTTAAGCGGGTTTCTTCTGATAGTGTCCGATTCTTTCTAGGTTTTCGCATTTTTTTAATGGCTTCTTCTGTATGCTTCCTTCCTTTCATGGGAGAGGGTTTTCCTTTTTTAGAGTCGCTCATTTTTCTGCGCGTTTCTTCGGAATGATGTTTGCCTGTTTGATATTCTCTCATCTTTTCCAAAGATTTTTCTGTATGTCGTTTTCCATATAGTGGATTTTTCTCTCCTTTATGAGAATCGCTCATTTTTCTGCGCGTTTCCTCACTTGGGTGATGCCCCAACTTTGTCATCTTGACTTCTCTTTCTTCCACGCATTCGAATGACAGTTAGGGCACTGTAATGGTTCTTTTTCAGACCGTGGAAGCCAAGTGTGGCAACATCTTAAACACTTCTTCTCTTCTATTATCATAGTAGTAGATATTTGGAATCATACGATAAAAATCTATCGTTTAAAATACTCCAATGCCCTCTAAATCGATTAAGAATAGACTTAATATACAGCAACAATCATAGTATTATTCCCAAGGCAATGTGAGTTGAGTTGAAGAGATTACTCGCCCCGGCCAAGGGGCGAGTGGAGAATTGCGGATGCCATCCAAAACATGTGAGTCAAAGGATGTAATTAACAAATTGTACCGCGCGGTATATATAGTTGGTGGCTAAATGGTCGAAAATTCAAACCAAAATACCCCGCGCACCGCAAAACAAATTGTAACTTGGGCCACGCTTAACGGTGTGACCGTTCTCCCGGGCCAACCGAAAACGAAAAAACCAATGGGATTCCTTGCACGCGGGGCTGTAGAAACCCCGGAAGGTGCAGACCCAGAACGTGACACATATCACGTCCCTACTCCGCAGCGCCTCTTTGCTATCGAAAATTATTGGAACCGACTTCCTAACGATTTCCGTGAAACGGAGCTCTCAATTTCCTTTGATACAGACTATCCGTGTGGAGATAACGTTTTCATCGCATCTCTGGATCTCGACCGGGACGATTACTACGATCGCTTTATCAATCATCACTTAATTGCAAACTGGCCCGTTGTAAAAGCGAACCGTGGTTGCAAGGCGTTTGTTAAGGTTAATTACGGAGACCTCGCGGAGAAACCCAAAAGTTTCGCATATGTCGGCCCCGCGGATACGGGAACCGTTCTGGAAATACTTACATCTAAAAAACTGGCGTTTATATATGGAGAGCACCCACTTTCAACTCCGGAAAATCGAATAACTTACCAGTTTGTTCGCGGTTTTGATTTAACTGTTCCAACAATTCTCGAGGTGAGTTACGAAGAGTTTCAACAGATATATGAAACAATTGCAAATGAATTCGACCTTACCAGAAATGAAGACATAATCCGCCCCACTGCAAATGTTTCTCCCCTTGAATATTTACGAAGAGCACAAAATCGAAGCAGACCGCGCGATCACACCCGGCAATCTCTCACAGACCTGCTTGGTCTTCGCATAGAAGATATTGGATGGCCCAACGGTCAAATTTCTTATGCAGGGGAAGAAATAATCGGATCCCACCCCGTTCATGGAAGTGGCGGGGGACAAAATTACCATATTAACCCTTCAAAAAACGTATGGCGTTGCTATTCCACTCCCTGTGGTGGTGGAGAAGGAACTGGGGGAGACCCGCTTATGTTCCTCGCAATGCGCTATGGTATCATTCAATGCTCTGATTGTCACGCAGGAGTTCTCGATGATCCCCATTTGATGCGAGACCTCATCTCCCGGATGCGCGCAGATGGGTATGAAATACCTGAAAGAGAAAGAACCCCGGTTGCTCCATTGGATATGCCATCCTGCGTTACAGATATCACCGTTGCCCCGGGAGACAGGTCGGATCTTCCATCAATTGAAGAGCTTGCAGATGGCCCCCCTTACATTCACCTGTCGGCTTCCCCGCGCAAAGGGAAAACACATAGGCTTGTAGAATATTTGATGTATGGTGTAACTACTGGGACATATTGCACTCACACGCATGCTACCTGTGGTCAGGCATTCAGAATTGCTTCTTCCATGGCGAGCGATCTTCAAGTGAGGGGGTTATATCGGTCTGTCGTTTGGATGGCCGGAAAAAGCTGGTGCTGTATCAATAAAACGGTAAAGAGCGGGGTATCTTCATGTAGGAATTGTCCCTTGATGCCCGGAGACGAACATATAACATTTGCAGAATATCAAAGAATTGCAAAAGAACTTATTGACACCAGAATGGTGTTAAGTCCAGAAGTTATCAAGGATATAATAGAAGAAAAGGAAATTAAAAAAGAGTATTGCCCATATTATCTTTTAAAACTTGCAGAAGAATATGCAGATATCGTTATTACCGTTCCACATTTCCTAACCACAAGTGATAAGGATGCGCAAGTTAAACCTCGCAATACTCTTGTTATAGATGAAGATTCAACTATTGGAAGTTTTTATCCGGGTAGCATAGAACTTGCATCTATGATTAATATGGCATCTAAAGTTTCTTTCGATAACGAAATGGATTTGATAAAGAAGCGTGTAGATTCGATAAAAAAATCTGCAATAGTTGATGATTGTGGAATAGAAAAAAAACGACATTCGGTTCAAGATATGGTTATAATTGAAGTCTCTAAAATTGTAGACCAAATCCACGATATTTTAAACAGGGTGATGGTTGACCAGACCCGTTATGATATAAACAGGATATTTGATGATGTTGACCTTTCGATAAAAATTAAAGACGTAGAAATTGGCCGCGAGACTAAATTAAAAACGATCGCTAAAGTTGAGCAGTATGAAAGAGAATCGCGGGGAAAAATCAACGATGATACGTCCGTATCTCAACTATTCGAAACGTTCCTTTTTCCCAACCCTTATAAACCATTTTATTGGCAGGGGGGTGCTAAAAAGAAGCTCTATCTCGTTGGAGACGAAGAAACCCTTATCAGGCCCATTGGGTTAAATCCGGAAACTGAACAGATAATTGCAATTGGATTTACAAAGTCGGAAAAATTTATAAGTGACATGCAATTACTTAAACCCGGGAACTCAATAAAATACGACATTAAAAAATTTGAATATGGAAAAAACTTCATATTGGTAAAGGTGGGGGCAAACACAAAGGAGTCTTCAGATTCCAGAAAATTCGCAAAGAAAAGGTTTAATAAAATACTTTCTTATGCAAAAGATACCAATTCCACATCTCCAACGTCGGCTGTATCCCCAATTGTGCTTACATCGAGTAAAATGAGACAGGGAATGATAGTTGACCGCAACGATGGGCATTTCAGGCCACTTAAAAAAGAAGGTATCGATTATATTGAACGATATCTCCATGATGGTGGATTCAATGTGGTTGTCTCAAATTCCACCTTTACACGGGGAATAGATGTTGACATGTATGATGTAATATTTTCAGAGAGTACAGATTATTCCCTTCCGTACTGCGACGCTATGATTTCACATGCAATGGAAATAAATGACATTCCGCTACTTGAACGAATACTTCAACTTCGTTACAGTTACGTAGTGGATGAAATAACCAACTGTGTTCTCCGTGTAAGCCCAATACGAACGCGCGATCAGAATCAGGTAAAGATAATAATAATACCGGATTATGATGCAGCGAAAATACACCCAAAGGTTCTTGAGGATATGCACGTTGTTGAATTCAATTATGAAGAAAGTGAAAATAAAATTGAATCACTATGGAATATAGTAACGATGTGTGCGCGTAAGGTAAATGTTAAAAATAAGGAAGATTTGGAGATAATACCGGGATTAGAATGGGAAGATGCGCGCGTTGAATTCAATCATTTCATTGCCAATGGCCCCGAGGAAGGACAGTTAATTGCAAGTGTTCGTAGAGAAAGAGAAAAGAAAATTGACATGCTCTGTACTTCATATGTAAGACCATCCCAAAAGAGCAGCAAAACATCAATCATAAAGCATGTAAGAGATAAAAGTAAAATTCCGGGTCTCAAATCTTCAGAGATTGAAAAGAGACTTCGGTATTTATGCAACATCAGTAAATTGGCTTCATGGGCAGATCCCAACAAAAACGAAATATATTACCGAAAACTGGAATACGAAGTACCAGCATCCGTTTCGTATTTGAAGTCTTGATTCCATCCCTTCTCCAATTACAGCAAATTTGATGGGTTTTTCATTTTTGGGTCTCTAGTACTACTGCATAGTACTTTACGATCCGCGGCGTTTGCATAGTCAGTTCGCCGGGGATCCGGGGTCTACATTTTTATTTAGAAAAACAATGTCTGGTACTCGATTCGTCGATTTTCAATTCAAACGATTTAAGGAGATATTGCTAAAAAAAATATCAAGTTATAGATAAGTATTATATCGAATAAAGCGATAACTGTAGTGTATGGTTGAAACGAAGACGACAGATTATAATAAACTCAATAACGAATGTGTAATATGCGGGAAATGGAAATCTAACCCATTAAAGAAACCACATAAAAATAATATAAAAGGTAGTATAATAAAAATAGATAAACACCACGTAATCTGGGCCCGATTGCCAACACGGGAAGGTGAAAATTCTCAATTGAGATCAAATAAATTGTCACTCACACTACCACTCTGCAGAGAATGTCATGATTTAATTCATACATGGGAAACCAATGGATGCTTACAGGAACATATCTCACTTTCTTTGTACGAATCGGAGGATTCTGAAAAGAAACGCGAAATTATAAAGTCCCGGGAATCTTTTATAGATTCGGTTTTTACAGATGCGATACGGTCATCTTGGACTGTTTATACGAATTATTCAGAATATATTGGAAAGGAATATTTTATAGTCTGTGCATCCAGATGCGGGGTAGGAGACTTAAACGAGACTTTAAAAAACGAACGGGAAATAAGAGGGATGTCAGAAAGTTATGCACGCAACATAGCGGAAGTGAAAATGTTAGACTATTTAACTGCTCCAAATATTCCCGGAAAAGATTATATAAACGAAAATTGCCCCGCAGTTACTTGGCATAAAAAGCACATCCTTTCATATGTAGAATACTATTCCGGAAAGAAGGGGCCAACGCTTAAACAAATTGAAAGAGCATGCAAGTATCACTGCCCTGACAAATCGCTTAACATACGAGACGAGGATTATAGAAAGAGAGTGTTTGATGTAGCAATAAGAATGCTCGATCCTGACGAAATTCGCATTTATTTAGACGATAAACGAAATATACGATTAAACACACCGAAAGATTAATGAGTAATCGTATCAAACGGTAGAGTGTCGCAAGGCTATAAGACGGAGACACAATTCGGAATTGTGCAGTACGCGCCCGGTGACCGCAGTGTGGAGCGTTATCAGCCACGCCGTGGGAAAAGTGCTGACCACGTAAAATAAAATCCGCCTGTCCGAACAGGTAATTTCTGCACTTCCCGCCAGTGGTGAATTTGTCTCACCGCTGGATGATATACGACAGTGCCCCGACGCAGTTGGCCCGGGCCCGGGTGGAAGGTGCGACCCCTTCCGCGGGGTATCAGAGGTAGGAGCAGCGTCTTACTACCTCACATTGGTTTGTTTGCTCAAATAGAATCGCAATCTGAACATTATTCATTCCAGACCTCATCTCTATTTTTTGAACACACCGAAACCTTTTATACCGATCACTCGCTAATAACGTAGTTAATGCCAGTCTGTAAACATTGTGCCCGGGAATTTCATCACTGTTCGTCATGTGATTATGACGAATATGCATATACAGGATTCTGCAGTCAGATCTGTTATGAACTATCAGGGACGGGAAAAACAGTTTACGACTTAATTAAAGCAGTAGTTGACGGTATAACCGATGAATTATTTCCTGCATTTGTTACCCTCATGCTCGATGACGAAGAAGGTGGTTCCGGGGCAATGTATAGCATTCCAGACGGTGAAGTGTATTTCAGCGAATATGCGACGCTCCGCAGGATGGGACATAAAGAATTCTGCAAAATGAAACTTGATTATGCTCTCGCAGAAATTGAACGAAAACGCAAACTCAAGCAGAAGGAAGATGAGACAAGAGCATTTTATTTTGCACAAGCGGCAGAGTCAGAACTTCAAACATTCAAGAGACTGCTTGCAAAATATGGAACAAAAGAAGAATTGGAGGATAACAGATGATAATAACCAGAAGCCCATTACGTATAACCCTTGGGGGAGGCGGAACAGATATTCCGTCATTCTACCGCATGCACGGGGGATTCACGGTAGGGGCCGCGATCGACAAATACGTTTATATCGCAATACACCCCGCATTCAAGCGTGAAATTATCATCCGGTATTCAGAAATGCAGCGGGCACATTGCATAGACGACATCGTTCACCCCCTGTTCCGGGAGTGTCTCCGGATGGTTCCACCACACAATGACAGGTTCGAGATTACATCCATGGCGGATGTCCCGGCCGGGACTGGCCTTGGGTCTTCCGGAGCTTTCACCTGTGCCCTTCTCAAAGCCCTTCACGCTTACAACGGGGAGCATATTTCTACCCATGAACTTGCCGAAGAAGCCTGCAAGGTAGAGATTGAAATTTTAAAAGAGCCAGTGGGAAAGCAGGATCAATACTGTTCTGCATATGGAGGACTCAATACCTATTCATATGCAACTGACGGGGAAGTAACCGTAAAGAAACTTAAAATGCCATTCTGCGACCATTATAGACTAGAAGAGAATCTCCGGCTTTTCTTTACCGGATATACCCGGAGCGCATCGGAGATACTTACGCTCCAGAATGTAAAGGTTAAAGAAGCAGATCCCCGGATGAGAATCAATCTTTCCGATACAGAAAAGAATGGAAAGGACAGTGCAGACGCACTGATGCGCGGGGACTTAAGGATGTTTGCAGACCTTATGAATGAGCAGTGGAACTTGAAGGGAGAGAGGACACCATACCCGGACAGTATCGGTTCCGCAAGGCAGAGAATGTTCAACAATGGGGCCCGGGGAGTAAAACTCATCGGGGCCGGGGGAGGGGGGTTCCTAATGGCATACTGGCCATCGGAACACCCATTCGATGGAATCGGGGAAGAACTCCGGTTCAGGTTCGATTACGAGGGAACTAAAACCATTACGATGTGATGACATTATGACGAAATCAGAGAATGAAGATACAATATTTGCTCTAATTGGAGCGAGCACATTGGGGACGATGATGGTGCAAAACAAGCAATTGCTCAATGAATACTCCATGTATTGTGCCCCGGAAATGAAAGAAGAACTTGATAAAACTACGGAGCAGATAAATATATTTTTGAAGATATTATCGGAGAAAACATCTGCAAAATACGATGCGTTCATGGAGAAGATAAAGTGACCCTGAACCCTTACCCGGCTGTAATTTTATGCGGGGGAGTAGGAACCCGGCTCTACCCCGCAACAATCGATACACCAAAGTCAATGGTAGAAGTGGCCGGACAACCTTTTATCAATCACCAGCTCGATTTACTGATTGAAAAAGGGATAACCGATGTTCATCTTCTCGTCGGTTACATGGGAGAGGCGATCGAGAAGCACATCGGAAATACATATAGAAATATCATGGGCGTGACGTATCATTATGATAATGAAAGGAGGATTGGAACCGGGAATGCACTTATAGGTGCTTTCAGAGAGATTCCAGCCCAGTTTATTCTCCTTTACGGAGATGTTTACCCAGACTTTGTATTCCCGGACGTTATGCTGCGCGACCCGCTTATCAGGCCGATTCTCATGACTGTTTATCGGAATGCAGGGAAGGGGCAGGCAAGTAACATCCAGATGATAGGAAATGAAATTGGGAGATATGATAAGCACCCCGCATATCCACAGCAGGCAGTAGGATTGGATTACGTTGACTGCGGCCTTACTTACGTGGACAAATCGTGTCTTTGCTACAGGATAACCCCGGACTTCTCCGATACGATCGCAGAGCTTGTAAAGGAAAAGAAAGTATGGACTTTTGAAATTCCAAATAAGCCACTGCATATCGGAGACCCGATGGCATTGACAGAGACGGAACGTTATATCTACGACAGAGAGGAATTGAAAAATGGAAACTGACGAGACATTTGGAGAATATGTGGATAGTTATTTCAACGCGCTTGCTTTTGCGGTTTCACATATAAAACGTGACGATATTTACGAAGTATCCGACTGCATCGCATACACCCAGTATCATAAAGGCAGACTTTTCATACTTGGCGTAGGCGGTAGCGCGGGGAATGCATCGCATGCAGTGAACGATTTCCGTAAAATATGCGGAATTGAGGCATATGCGCCAACCGATAATGTATCGGAATTAACGGCACGGATAAACGATGAAAACTGGGAATCGTGTTTCAGCGAATGGTTGAAAGTAAGTCAACTTAACGAGAAAGACACGGTAATGATTTTATCGGTAGGCGGGGGAGATTACGAGAACCAAATAAGTGTAAATCTTATCGCCGCGATCGCGTATGCAGAGGAAGTAAAGGCCGGGGTAGTGGGAATCGTCGGGAAAAGCACCGGGTATACCGCAAAGCATGCAGATGCATGTGTAGTGATACCAGAAGTTGAAAAACGATTTACTACCCCGATTACAGAATCAATGCAGGCGGTAATATGGCACCTTATCGCCAACGAGCCCGGGCTTGCGAAGGGGGTATAATGAAACACGATAAGCGAATAAAACAAGATAAGATGCGTGCAATTTTTTTTGACAGGGATGGTACATTAATCGTTGCTCCCGGTGGAGAGCCCCCACGTAAGCCGGAAGATGTAGATTTCTTTCCATGGTGTATCCCCTCACTCCAAAGACTGCAGGATGCAGGATTTGGACTATTTCTTATCAGTAACCAACCTGATTACATGAAGGGAAAAGCGACGGTGGCCGAGCTCGCAGCGGTTCATAATCGATTTAATTATTTGCTTAAGGAGAATGGAATAGTATTCCGGGAATACTATTACTGCTTCCACCGGGAAGAGGACACCTGTGATTGCAGGAAGCCGAAGGATTATTTTATACGCATTGCAGCCGAATCATTCGATATAGACCTTGATAAATCGTGGATGGTTGGCGATAGGGAGTGTGATATTATATGCGGGCAGAACGCAGGGGTAAGCACAATATTATTGGGCCCCCAGCGGGATAATGCAGTCCCGGACTATGTTGTAAACACTCTCTGGGAAGCATCGCAAATCATAACGGGAGAAGGAGAATTATCATGATAAAAATTTACGCAGATGGCGCTGATATTAATGATATGCGTACACTATACGCTACCGGGAAGATCAAGGGATTTACAACAAATCCTACGCTCATGAGAGTAGCAGGAGTAGAGAATTACAAGGACTTTGCAAAGCAGGCAATAAAGGAATTTCCGGGACTTCCTATATCTTTTGAGGTATTTGCGGATTCAGAACAGGAAATGGTAAATCAGGCAATGGCAATTAATTCTTTTGGAGACAACATATATGTTAAAATTCCAGTTACATATACAAATGGACAGTATACGGGAAATGTAATAGAAGTATTGTCCAGTGTAGGAATTAAACTTAATATAACCGCTATCCTGACTCAATATCAGATACTCCGGGTAAAGGAAGTCATAGATCCAAAAGTCCCCGCGATTGTTTCAATATTTGCCGGGAGAATAGCCGATACCGGGGTAGATCCGACATTCACAATGAAAATGGCGGTAGAAGAATTTTCAGAATATGAAAATACAGAAGTTCTTTGGGCGTCGTGCCGGGAAGTATACAACATTATTCAGGCCGAACAATGCGGTTGTGATATTATCACTGTTACAGCATCGTTATTATCTAAACTTAACATGATTGGAAGTGATTTAAATGAGCTCTCAATTGATACCGTAAAGATGTTTTATAACGATGCAAAGGCTGCAGGATACAAAATATGAGTTTCTGCACAGGATGTAATCATTTTCTCCTACAGGAAGTCCACAACACCAAGATGCCGGACGGGTCTTACGCGCGGGGCCCTGCGTGGGTGTGCGATAGCCCGGAAGCGATACGCGCCAGCCAGAAAGAAGAGAACTACGACCCCAATATCCATGTAAGGCTTATCGGAGGCGTTTGCTGGTCTTGCAGGGGAGAATTCTACAGTTGGGACGGGAAAACGGATAAACCGATACAGATTATACGGCTTGAGCAGTTTAGGGAGCAGCTCGTAATTGAGAAACCGCCTATACCGGAAACTACCAAGGTATCCACCCCAAAGCGTGTAAAGAGCAGGGCCCCGGCCTCAAAAAAGAAACGTTCGGAAGACCCGTCGAAGAAACGTAAATCTGCGAATCAGGGGTTGATAATGTGATCAAAACGATTAAAATAACAAAATGTGGCAAATGCCCACACTTTGCAGAGTTTCCCGCAGAATTCTTCGATGGAGATTGCGCTCATAAAGATGCTCCGAATAAGACAAAAGACACAAGAATAAGGGATAAAGGTAGCATACCAAGTTGGTGCCCGATATGACCGACGTAAGAATAATCTGCAGAAACCACGGGGTATTACGGAATATTTTTAATGTAGAGAATATGGAGTGGATACCTTTCGTAGAACCACACTGCGGGCAATGCGGATCCGAAACAAAGGCGGAATATGTAGATCACATTGATATTAACCCCGCAAGAAACGACGAATGCTGTCCTTTGCCCCATGTTGTAAAAGATTTAAAAGAAAAGGAAATAGAATACTACCGTAACAAATACTGGCCAGAAATAAAGGAGGAAAAAAATGGAAACTAAAGTAATTTGCAGGAATCATGGAATTATTCAGACAATTCCACATGGAGTAATGTGGATGGGAGAACTTCCGAAACCATGGACTCACTGTCCATATTGTGGGTCAGAAACGAGAGTAGAATATCCTCCAGCCATGGATTACAAATTCATGGCATATACATGCCCTACAGAGGAAGAGATTGCGGAGCGCAAGGCAAAGGAAATCGCATACTACCGGGATAAATACTGGCCCAATTTAAATTAGGTGACAATTATGAAAGTAAAATTTAAGTTAATCAAGAAAAACGGGCATACCGCATATGAAGATTCTCTTGAAGAAGAATGGCTATCAGCGTTTCTTCGGGGGAGTGGAGCAGCAAAAATCATATATATTAAAGATGGCGCGGAATATACGATAACAAACGAAACCCCGAGGATATAATGGCAGATTACTGTCTTGGAGATATACACGGTCGTTATTCCGCACTAATAGACGTTCTAGATCAGGCAGAATTTGATTATAAAAACGACACTCTTGTTGTGTTAGGAGATATTGTAGACGGTGGGGAGCACACCAAATTTGTTGTAGACGAGCTCTTGAAAATAAGTCATTGCATATATGTGGTCGGCAATCATTGTCGATGGTTTATGGATTGGATGGCCACCGGACTGGAATTACCCTTATGGGTTCACCAAGGTGGTCTTGCCAGCATGCGCTCCTATAATTTCGACTGGCGATCCATTCCGTGGTCTCATCGTACATTCTTCGAAAACTCTGTACCATTTTGGATTGATGAAAAAAATCGATTATATGTTCATGGAGGATTCGATCCGAAACGCTCAATATTTTACCATACGGTGCAGGAATTAACTTGGGATCGAAATTTAATAAATTATGCTCTTACACGCGATATTCCCGGATATTCACATGTATTTGTGGGTCACACTACGACGCAGTTTATAAAGGGAACTATGAATCACATGACCCCAATTACATTTCACAACCTAACTGCGCTGGATACAGGCGCTGGTTGGCATGGTCGCCTTTCTCTGATTGACGTTGATACTATGGATATTTGGCAATCTGAAATCCAGACACCTAACAAGGAGAAGAGAGAAGTTTATACGCAATGGAATGAAGACTATTAATCAGAGGTGTTTGAATTGGCCGCGAAAAATATGGTTAAATCTGAATTTCTGAACTGGCTTCGTGGTAAGAGCTCTATTTCAGACCCCGCGTCTTCCGTAGTATATGAGGATATGATACGGAGGATTGAAAATGGAGAGTTTGACAAAGACCGCATGACTAAAGTTAGAATAGATTGTGAATTTCTACAACGAGTCGTATCACACGTTCCATATGAAGAAAATGGAAACGATGAGTCCGGAGAATTTATCGTATATCACAAATGTTCGATTTGCGATAAGGAATTTCCATGCTTATATCCCGCTAAAATGTGTGAATATAAACAGGAAATGGAAGATTTTATTAATTATATAGTAGCAAGCGCAGAAGAAAATATAAACGATGTAGAATAGAGGATGATATACCATGGTAAACATAACAGGGACAGTTACAGAGGCTGGAAACGGGGCATCTGTTGAGAATGCAACAGTAGTTTTAGGAAAGGACTTCGCATTAACCGGGGAAGCGGGGGATTACATGATGACTGATCTGAAACCCGGAACATATACTCTGATTGTGGTTCAGCGTCACTATCAAAAATTTGAAGATATTGTGACTTTCGACAAGGACTCTATCATCGACATCTCTCTTCAGCGGGAATGAATCATGGTTAATTCTTCTGATGTAGTTCCGGTTCTTGATATTCCCCTTTTCAAGAAGAACGGAAACATCACCATGGTTGACTCTTCCGGGGATAAGATAGTTATTGGAATCGAAGATTCTGGAAGATCTAACGAAATACCAGATAGTGTTGCAGGATTCGAAGTTGTTAAGGTTCACTTTCCCAGAATAAAAGCATTTAATTGTGATACATGTTCTCCAACCTGCGACGATAAGCGTATCGTTACAACAAGGCCAATAATCGGAGGAATAAGTGTTGGACATTATAATTCAACCGCGGGGACTATCGGGGCTATAGTAGTGGATTCGTCTAATAAGGCATATATTTTATCAAATAACCACGTATTGTCGGAGGCAAGCACCGTTCAGAATGTAAGAGCTCATGTTGGAGACGAGGTATATAGCCCGGCCCCCGGGGATGGAGGAAGACTTGCAGATACCGTTGCTACCCTGTATGACTGGGTGCCTATAGATGAGGAAGGCATAAATTATGTAGATGCAGCAATAGCCGAGATCACAACCGATTATCAGCAGGGGTGGCTTGGAGATTCGCGTGGAGTTGTAATATATCCAAATGGAATTTCAGATGAAGTATCTGTAGGGGACACATGCTACAAATATGGAAGAACCACCGGATATACAGAAAATATAATAATAAGCGCGAATGCTTCAGTTGCTGTAGAATATGAAGGAGGAATGATTGCGCATTTCAGAGAACAGATAATATTCATAGTAAATCCTGCATATGAAAACCCAATATGTGGTGGAGATTCTGGCGCTGGGTTGTTAAATACCAAATGGAATTTAATAGGGCTTTGTTTTGCAGGGGGAATCGATGACTACGGAACCCAGATAGGAACTGCATGCTACATATCTCCCATATTTGATGCTTTTGGTGTATCGCTCCCAGATCCGGAAGAATCAAATCCAATGTGCGACCCCGGAACTACGAAGTGTATTTCAGGAAGACTCTTTTCATGTAACCAATGGGGAAACGACTGGACGGATTATGGCCCGGCAACAATTTGTGGTGCTACTAACGAGGTAGATTACACAGGGGGTATTCTAAAAACACTCGCGGCAATTCTTCCATTTACAGTTGTTATTGGAATTGTAATGACCGGAAAACAGGGAAAGAAATAAAACCTCTATCCACTATTTTACTTTATGGTAGGACAGGGTATTATAGAAATAATTAATTATCCGACTTTATCGCCTTCAGATGGGGTAGTAACGTTTTCTGTAAGGATTACTGCGATCGGTGGGGATATAACAAATCCATCTATCGGGGTAAGCGCGAATACAGGCCCGGTTCCACAGTTTTGGAACGGATTGGACTGGGTATTACTTGACACATCTATATGGCAGGCGGCATATGGGGCACAGGCTGATACAATTCCAAGTGGAACGAGCTTAACAATCACACAGGTAAAGTTAAAATTTCCAGTGGTAACAGAAGACACCGTAAGCCTTGTAGATTTTATTTCCGGATACTATGATGGCTCCGATATTTTCCAGACGAACGGAACAAAAGTAACAAAGGCAACGACTGTAATTCCAAGAGACATTGCAGATTACACAACATATTACATTATTGCTGCGCTAGGAGTTGCTGTAGCAGCGGTTTTAGGATATACCATTTTGAGTAGAAAGAAATAAAACCCCCGTTCACTATTTTAATCTATGGCTACTACGGTAACGATAACAAGTGGATATATCTCTATTCCAAATCCTGTAAGGCAACGGGATCCATTCACGGTAACATTTTCATTTCAATCAAGTAATATTCTCCCGGAATCATTTACATATCAGGTGATCGGGTATGATACCGCGGGAACGTCATTCACTGTAATGGGGCAGTGGCATCAGGATTTTGTAACAACTGGATTATTTGGGCTTACAAAAACACTTACCTGCGACGGAAACTACAGTAATCCCGGAGGATGTGGGTTTTACATGGATCCGAATCCACCGATTGGTTCTGATATTCAGATGTTCGTAAAAGTAATACCGGATACAAATCCAGATGCTTGGATGTGGAGGAACATTTGTGGCCAATATGAGACAGATTGTAGTGTTGGTGTTAGCGAACCCTTAATTTTCGAAGGTCAAGGAACACCAAAAATATCAATTGGAAACCTTCCGATAAAGGTTACACCACTTCAGGAAGTAACAGTAACCTTTGCAGTTCAGGCATATGGATCTGTTGATTATCCAGAATATGGGTTAATACAGACAGAAGGCCCAACGGTTCAATATAAAGTCGGGGTTGGGAGCTGGCAACCTTTACCGAATTTAGCGGGAGGATTTCCAGCAAATGTTCACTATTCAGGCCCAATTGCAACAAGCATTTCAAGCGGGTCAGAAATAGAAGTAACACTTCTTTTGAAGATGCCAGATTCCGGGTTATTCGATTCAAACGTGGGGGAAACGGTAAACATCGGATTTGTTCCTGCAAGGAGAGCTACAGATTGGGTTACGGACATTCCATATGAACCTATAGAGTATAGGTCAACGTTTATTCAGGAAACTGTAACTACCTGCACGCAGGACGCTACTCGATGTGTGGACGACCATGGAGTTTTAGACGCGGGATGTATTCGACAGATATGTAATAATAATGTATGGGAAGTTCATAATTTAAACGACACGACTTGTTCTGGGTGTGGTGTAACCAATCACACCTGCACTGGTAAAACCGGGCTACAAGTCCCCGCCGGGACGCAGGAATGTGGGCACGATGGAGTATGTTTTAAATCCACATGCAGCGGTTTAACCGGGTTATGGGAGAATCCAGTAAAAACCACGACTTGTGGAACAGGAACTACCTGCGCGGATCCTGTATGTGCGAGCGGAGACCCCTTTAAATGCGGTTCATCTATAGCTGGCGGGGAGGCATGTGTAAGATATGATTGTGTTTCAGGACAGTGGAAGAAATCGACAAATCCCGGGATACTCGATTGTGGTACAACATGCGCGGTAAAGAACCCGCTGGTAATAGGAGGAATTGCAGCGGGAGTAATTGGGATTGCAGCAATTTATTATCTGATTTCTTCTAGACCTTCCTCTGGGTCTTCTTCGGTTAACCGGAGGAGAGAATCACCGGACTACCCACGTCAGCGGAGACGATGATTATGTCAAATACTTATTTTGAGATGAACGATTCAAAGGGAAGAGATATCGCGCTAACCGCATTTGTCGGAAAAGAAGGACAGCGCAGCATGCTTCAAATAACCATAGGGCCTTATCCATGGAAAACTATTCAGATCAACGAGCAGCAAATGGCAGAACTTATGTATCAGATATCTCGTAGACTATATGGGGAAGTTTCAGCTACGGACTGGTAAATGACTTCAATACTCGAGGTAAAAAAGGCAATAGAACCAGCACTGCTGGAAAGTGATGATATAATGGGAGTTGGGCTAACACCCGATCGCCAATATATTGTAGTCTACCTGCGCGTTCCTTTTGATATTGGATTTTCATATGCAGGAGGATACCCTGTAAAGGTAGAGTTAATCGGGAGTCCAAAGATTCGAGAATCAGGACAGCGCGGAAGGATAAGGCCACTTATGGGTGGAATAAGTGCAGGATATCAACTTTCTATAACAGGGACATTGAGCGGAATAGTTTATGACAAGATTACCCGGGCCCCACTTTTAATGTCAAACAATCACGTTTTTGCGAATGCCAGTACCGAATCAACACCCCGCGCATCTCTGGGGGATCCTATTATTCAACCCGGAAGTCACGATTTCGGGGAGCCCGGAGACATTGTAGCAACACTCGAGAGATATGTACCGTGGAAAGAAAATAACAAATTAAACATTGCAGACGTTGCCTTGGCAACTCCATTGGTCGATTATACTGGAGATATTTTATGTAACGGGCATGTAATTGAACCATCCGGGGTAGCGACAGTAACACGGGGGGAATGTGTTTACAAGGTTGGAAGAACTACCGGATACACAGAGGGTATTATAAGGGACATTGATTTCACTGTAGATATCGAATCCGGAGAAAAACCAGACGGAACAAAAGAATATGCAAGATTTACAGACCAGATTCTCATCGATATGATTTCAGAACATGGAGATTCCGGAGCGTTTGTATTTGGGGAAAATAATAAAATAGTAGGTCTGCTATTTGCAGGAGGAAAGGGATGGGACGGAAGAAGTTATGTTGTTGCAAATAAAATAAGGAATGTTATGGCCGTTGCAGGGGTAGATGTTCAACGGAACTCTATCCCATGATTATCATTTTCAGGCGGAGTTTCAACAGATTTAATTTTTCCATCGTCAATTTCTTTTTTAATCCGGGCCACCATTTCTTCCGTTGTTATATCAAAAGTTTCTAGTAAATATTCTCCTATAAGAGCGTTATTTTTCATCATATATTGCAGCGCAAAGAGGTCTGTTTTATACGCAGGGGTATTTTCAAAAACCTGAAGATTATAGGTAGAGATATTTAGCATCGCTAAAATTTCAACAATCGCGTTGCGGTTTACCGTTACCGATATTCTGTCTTCTTCTGGAATTTCTATTTGTAATTCTTCCGGCATGGACATATGATTTGCTCGACAGGTTTAAAAACGTTGGCCGCGACCTTATCTTAAGATGGAACCCCGCGACATAATTCCCGATAAACAAATATATCACGTTGGAGACGTGATGATGCCCAAAGTAAAGTTGCACTGTGGTTGTTGTTTCGACCCCGGGCTTGTAGACTGGGCAGTTTATACATCTAAAGATCAACAGATCTGGACACAAACGTGTGCAATTTCGCATCCATGGGGGGATTGTGGTTGGGCAGAAGGGTATGCTTATCTGGATGCATGCGGTTCAGACGGAATCCCAGTAACTTCAGATATGATTGGAACACTATATCTTGGCGTTGCAAATTGCGTATTTCCATGTGCTACAACTATTGATTCCAATCAGGATCCCTCCGCGATCGTTGCAAGCCAGCAGGTTACAATAAAAGCAGCATATCCCAGCGGATATGGAGGGATTACCGTAGTGTCCCAGCCATCTGGGGCAACGGTATGGATTGACGGTACCCAGATTGGGGTTACTCCAATCAACGATCAGAATTTTATAATTGGGAGTCACGACATTATCGTAACACTTGCAGATTATAACGACGTTATAGATACAATTACGGTTCCAAATGGGAAGCAAATTGTAAAATCATATAAATTATCAACGGGGGAATGGTGGTCTTCGCTTATAGATTACGCCCCATATATCATTGGGGGAGCTGCGGGTGTAGTTGCGTTGGTTTTAATAGTTAAAGCAAGGCAAAAGAAAATGGAGAGGATGAGATAATGTTGCAACAGGGAACGCGCGCTTCGGTTCAGTCGGGTACTGAAATAGATCGTACTTCGGATTATTCAAGCACGTATATGGAAGTTGGAAAAGTATATTCCGGGACTTTTGCAGTCACGGGAGTATTTTCAGGAAATGAACAGTCTGTGATAGATTCAATTGCAGAACAGATAGAATATCCAACCGATCATCCGGAGGCCCACGGAGTATGCACTCCTACTTACATATTGGTTGACTCTTCAAATGGAATTGCATATGCAGAATGGATAATAAGCGGGACAGCATCACAATCATATGGTGCAATGTTAGCTCCGATAGCAATTGCAGTTATAATTGGTGCAATATTATTACTCGGAATAATATTTGCATGGTTTTTAACAATTACAATTCAAAGGGCAACGGAATTTATTGCGGCAGCGGGCTCTGACTTCACATGGATTGCCATCGCTGGGGCTTGCATTGCGGTGGCAGTAGTGCTCGTTGCAGGGGTATACGCTTATAAGAGCGTTGTGAGCGACAAGCCGATAATGCAGAATTATAATGATTACCGGGACGAAAGGAGGCAGAATTATGAACAGATTAATTAAAGATAAAGCAACTGAAGATGCATTGAAGATGAGATTTGGCCCTACTTGGAATAAAACCGGGAAGAAAACAAGGCCCGCGCCAATGGAAAAACTGCTTAAAAGACTTGCAGATTTAATTGAAAAGGTGGAATACGCATCTGGAAATTCCGATTACACAAAACAAAACGCTTGGAATGAAGCCGCGGTAATAATGGAAGAGGTATTGGGAAGGAGCCCGCCGAAAGAAATAGAGACCGCTATTACCGAACTTGACAGCGGAGAACTGCGCTCTATCGCAAAAGGAATTGACGCATACGACAGCGATCAGTGCTGGTATTGTGGAACAGAACTATGGGATGAGGATTATAAGTCCCATACAGAGAAGGAAAATTTTTGGGGAGCCCCTGCATATCGAAAAGTCGTGGAAGGATATACCTGCCATAATTGTGGCGAGCAGGGTTGAATTTCCTATACTTTTATAAACACTGCCAAATACACATATATTCATGGAAAAGCAGACCGCAGTTAAGCTCATGGTTGCAAGTGCCGCAGGCGCGCTTCAGCCCTTTGTGATTAAGAAATACCTGATCACAGGTGCAACAGATGTGAATTATATCCCCCAGCTCCCGTACAACATGGGAACTCTCTCAAGCCTTGTCAACAATGGCGCGGGTGTAGCAGCAATTGCAGCGGCAGTTGCAGGGATGTACCGCAAAGGCCCGGCAATGCTCCGTCAGTCTGAAGTTCAGATGATGCTTCTGGCATATGGTGTTCCAGCCCTTGCAATCGGACTCGCAATGAACCTTGGGTATGTAACGGGGACATACGCCCAGCAATCCTTTCGTTCAGGCCCAAGCATGAACGTCCGGGCAATGCCTCAAGCCGTTCCACAGCCAGTATCTGCACCCCGTATCTACGGTGCGCAGTCACAGGGACAGAAGTTCTATTAAACGGGGTTTAATTCGGTCTTATTTGGCCGAAACAACCACGTATTAATTTTAGTAAAATTGTTGTTTAACCTTATTTTGTTCGTATTGCTTGATACATACCTGTAACGCAGATTCATAAGATGGGAAGTCGGCAGCGACATGTCTCCACAGCCTCCGGGTTTCCGGGGTGCATCTGATTACCAATCTTACTTCAGTTGGGGGTATTTTTTCCGGCATATGGTGAACCTAATACACCTATATGCACAAACCATTTAATACTACGCTAAAGACAGTGGTTATTGCGAACAGCGTTCGCAGGTGATAAAAAATGCCAAGTATGAAATTAGCAGACATTTTTGCAGGACAGCCCGTAAACATCTTTATGGGTGGCCGCACAGACTCGAACTATCGTGAACTCGATCCCGCAGAGGCGGACGCAGTAAGGAGAGCATACCGTAAGGCAATTAACCACATGGAACTGGTTGCCCCCAAGCTTGCAGCACGCTTTGCACCGCAGGAAGAGGCATTCGTGAAATGGGGTGGAGTTGCAAAGGCAATTTTCCCTGAAGAGCGCCCAATTACCTATCCCGGTGTAGCAGGTTCAATTGGAGTCGATATCATTTCTCCAGTCACGTATATGTATCAGAACGGATCCGCACTCGCGGCAGCAGGAACATATGACTTCTGTGGATACTACGATAAGACTCTCTCCGGAGTTGGGAAGTCGTGGGATATCAGCATGGTAGGTACAGCAAACAGTACTGCAAATGCTACCGTATACCTTGCAGGAGCTTCATCTACCGTTGGATACCGTGCAAATGGTGCTGACCAGAAACACCAGCTCACCGTCATTGCAGAGAATGGTATTCTTGAAATCAACTCACAGCCAGTAATTCAGCAGATGCAGGTCACAACCGAAGCCGCATCACAGTATTCACCAATGGCAATGAGCCCGCTTTCCGAATTCCCGGTAGAAAAGGATACGCAGATCTACCAGTATCAGACCCCCGGAATGATTCCTCTGTGGCATAATTTTTCCACAATGATTGGTGTCAAGCCCGGTAGGTATGCTACTGCAACATCAACGATTCCGCTCTTCGGGATGACGTTCTACGAGCAGGGAATGTATTCAACAATGATCTGAAGGTGATCTGAATGGCTACCGCGATCACAGCAACACAAGTGCAGATCGGACAGCTCCGTGACGGCCAGAAAATCTGGTCGTTCACTGCTGCTGACGCATCTGCATCATCCTCCGCGGGTGTTGTAATTACCCTTCCGAAGACGAAGGTTATATTCGGCACTCCCGTCATTTCAGTAGCAGCAAGCGGTGCTACTTCGGCGGTTGCAGTAAACATTGTATCTGTATCAGTAGCGCAAAATGTCATAACGGTTGCGGCCAGTGGTGCAGCAGCCGCTGCAGGTACAGCGACGTATACTGGAATCGTATGTGGTAAGTAGGTGGTTTAAATGGGTGCTACCGCAATAACAGCAACGCAGGTTCAAATCGGTTTCCTCCGTGACGGACAGAAAGTCTGGACGTTCACTGCTGCCGATACGCTTGCGTCAGCATCAGCCGGGGTTGTAATTACCCTTCCAAAGACAAAGGTAGTCTTTGGTAATCCCATTGTATCCGTGGCAGTGAGCGGCGCAACCTCCGGCGTATCTACTGTCAGGATGAAGACCGTATCTGTAGCAAATAATGTAATAACCATTACGGCTACCGCTGCTGACGATACTGTTGGAACTGCCACTTACTACGGACTTGTATGTGGTAAGTAATCTTACCAGTATTTTTTTTCGGTTTAACAGTATAGTTTTTATTCTTATAGTTCCAACAATGACTAAATGCCTCACATATGGGATATATTCGGAGTAGGAAAAACAGATACCCCCAAAACAAATGTAGATGTTTTAGTCCCACTTAACGGGGATGTATCTTCAGAATGGTCATTCGTATGCTATAATCTGGAATTTAACGGAGTATATAAAATTCGCTATCATCGCGGGGATAGTTGCGATGCTGCGCGGGAATTACTTGTAAACGATGCACTTAAGGGAGAAGCAGAGTGGTTATTTTTCTTGGATTCTGATGTTATACCTCCGATGAATGTATTAAATTTACTGATTAGTCACGATTTGCCAATAGTAAGTGGAATTTATAATTCGAAGACCCCGGAACTTGGATGGAGCATGTGGAGATATGAATGGGATTACAACGAGGAGGAAACTACCAATTCGGTAACAAGTTGGGATCAAAGACTGATTGAAGTTGACACCGTGGGTGGAGGATGCCTTCTCATAAAAAAGAGCGTAATGAAAGAGATACAATCAAAATATAATTTGCCGTTGTTTTTCTTTACAAAACATCGTCCAGAAGCATTTATGGATAGCATCAATGTCCCGGATTCCCGGATGAAAAGTTGTTCAGAAGACTTCTGGTTCTGCCTGCTTGCAAAGGCGTGCGGGTTTAAGATTATGGTAGACACGGAAGTAAAGTGTGCTCACCTTGGAAGGTTCAAGATAGAAGATAGAAAAATAAATTCCAATGTGATGTGAAATGGAAACGCTTAACATTGCACTTGTATCTTCATCCGGGATTACCACGCCACCATCGGGTTTTGGAGGATTAGAAATGGGAGTATTTGACTTAGGATGTATGCTCTTGAAGATGGGACACGAGGTAACACTTATCGCTCCAAAGGGTAGCAGGCTTGAGGGAGGAACGGTATGGGAGACCATCGACTCCACACAATATGATTTTCAAACGCAGGGAGCAAAAGCTGAGTATGATGCGAGTCAAATATACATAGAGAAATTGAGAAGTTTTGATATTATTCATGACCATTCGTGGTATGGAATTTCATATACTGCCAAATTTGGAAACGAGGGACTTCCCATAGCGCATACACATCATGGGCACTGCGACTGGAATATTAAAACCATCCCGGAATATATACACCACCTTAATTTTTTCTCCATATCTGATTATATCAAAGACGAAAACGAAAAGAAAGGAATTATATCTAGAAGGGTATACAACGGAACGAATCTTGAAAAATTTAAAGGCAACGCAGAAAAGGATAATCGTTTACTATTTGTAGGAAGACTTAACAGTTTTAAACAACCTCACATTGCGATAATGGCGGCTATAGATACTGGAATACCCCTAGATATCGTAGCAAGTACTACATTTCTGGAAGTTGCATATCAGGATGTTGTTAAAGCATGGGCGGAAAGGAGTTTTGGAATGGTAAAATTGTACCTCAATGTAAACAACGATGTAAAAATCGGACTTATGAAGAAAGCGATGGCCACGATTATGCCAAGCGGGTTTAGGGAACCGTTCGGCAGTGTTGCAGTAGAAAGCATGGCATGTGGAGTCCCAGCTATTGTAACAAGGGACGGCGGGCTCCCAGAGGTTGTGGGAGAGGGCCCGGACTCCGGGGGGTTCATATGTGATTCATATGAAGAGATAGTAGAGGCAATCAATAATATTCATAATATATATCCGGAAAGGTGTCGCAAAAGGTCAGAATTATTCAGCCGTGAGATAAATGCCAATAATTATCTTGGTTATTATCGGCAGATACTTGCAGGAGGTGAGTGGTAATGGAAACTCTTAAAATCGCATTAATATCGTCCGCGGGTACACCATGCCCCCCGGTAGGATATGGGGGTTTAGAACTTGTTGTATATGACCTCGGGTATATGCTTGTAAAAATGGGCCACGAGGTAACACTTATAGCTCCAAAGGGGAGTAAATTGGAAGGTGGAACAGTGTTGGAGACTGTTGATTCTTCACAATATGATTTCCAGACACAATCGATTGAAGAAGAGCTTGACGCCAGTAATTTCTATCTGGAAAAACTTCCGGAGTTTGATATTATACACGACCATTCGTGGTGCGGGGCAGCCTATGCTATTAAATTTAAATACCCGGATCTTAAGGTATGCCATACTTCTCACGGGCATTGCGACTGGAATGCAAAAACAGTTCCAGATCACGCAAAGAAGTTAAATTTCTTTTCCATATCAGATTTTATGAAAAATGAAAATGATGGTCTAGGAATAGTTTCAAAGCGCGTTTATAATGGAACTAATCTTGAAAAATATGAGTATTGTGAGAGTAAAACAAATCGCCTATTATTTGTAGGAAGGCTTAATAGCATAAAACAACCACATGCTGCGATTGCTGCTGCAATAGATGCAAAAATACCGATAGATATCGTGGCAAGTACTGCGTTTAAGGAACCGGGATATCAGGAGGTTGTAAAAGCATGGGCAGAGAGAAGCAAAGGGATGGTGAAGCTTCACCTGAACGCAAGTGACGAGGTTAAAATAAACCTAATGAAGCACGCCCGGGCTACGATTATACCCAGCGGATTTGGGGAGCCCTTCTGCCTTGTCGTGGTGGAATCAAATGCATGTGGAACCCCGGTTATCGCAACAAGAGACGGGGGGATACCCGAAGTGGTCGGGGAAGGCCCGGACTCCGGTGGATTTGTATGCACTACCTTCCACGACATCGTAGAGTCCATAAAAAATTCCCGAAAGATATCCCCGGGGCGTTGCAGGAAGCGCGCGGAGATGTTTTCAAGAGAAAAAATGGCCAAAAATTATCTTGGTTATTATAAAGAAATTTTAGATGGAGAGGAGTGGTGATTTAAATGCCTACTGAAAAAGCAAATGAAAAACTCAAAGGAATGATGAGAAATTCAGAAAATGGGTGGGAACACAAAACCATGGAAAGAATGGAATTAACCGGATTAAATTTGATAGCGTATAAGGAAGCGATGTTTCTTATGCCTGCAAATTACTTCCAGTTAGATTCCCTGCATTCTGTATACATGGAAGTATGGATGGCTGGAATGTATGACGTGTTTCCAGTAGAAGGCGAACAGGTTGTGGACGTAGGGGGATTTGTGGGAGATACTGCATTCTATTTCCTTTTTAAGGGTGCAAAGTTTGTTAATATTTATGAGCCCGGAGAATCCGGGGATTATATAGGAATTACCATGCTTTTAAATGGAATTAAACCAGAGCAATATACTCTTCACCCCGTTGCCGTAACCGGAGAAAATGGAGAAATATACGTAAATTCTGATTGGAACTGCGGATCAACTTCGTTTTTAAGAAACAATCCTCCGTTAGAGGGAGAAGAGAGAACAATAGTAAAAACTGTAACTCTTGCTGATATTGCTGTTCAGGACGCGATATTAAAATTCGATACAGAGGGATCTGAATACAACACGTTTGGAAATGCAGACCGGGAAACAATCCGCATGTTCAAAGCAATAATGATGGAATATCACGACCGCGGGCCGGATATTATTGTAAATAAATTAACGGAATGTGGATTTGAAATAGTAAAAGTTGAACCAAATCAAGGCGTGGGTGGAGTGAGCGGGATGCTTTACGCGAAACGGTTAGATTGATTTGAAATGCCGATTCGCGGGACGCGAATCGGCATTTCAAATCAGAGCTCCCTTAACGTAAACCCATCAGGAAGGACACCCATATCCTTACACTTTTTAATCGGGCATGCTGCAAGGTGAGCACGTATCGCCTGTTTGTTTTTAAAATATCCACCACAGTGAGGGCAAGTGCGCATAGGATTATAAAGGTGTTGAGGGATAATATTCCTTACGATGGTTTGCAGTGCATGTAATCAATCATTTGAGGCAGAGGCATTAAGCGGATGCGCCGAAGCTACAATAACAGATGGCGGGACTCCAACCGATTTGACTATTTATCTACCATATATTCTCGCGGGACTTGGTAGTATCGCTTTTATATTTTTAATTGCGTCTGGGAACAAGAAAGAGAAGGCTCCGGCGAAGATACCTGCAAAGCGATAAAAGAATTGTGGGGATTCCCACTGGAATCCCCACAATTCTTTTATACTATGTTAGACACAGACTGTGACGTAGAGTGTGTTAAACATGGCGTATAACAAAGTACTAGACGAGTATGGGCTCGTTAATGAAAACGAATACATCACTGCATTCGTTCCGGCTACGAAAAAGGCGTTAATTTTCCGCGTTCTTGCGCGGGTAAACGCAGGTAAGGAAATTATCAATTACGGGCCAATTCCATCAACCGTAACTGCGGCAACGGCTCTTGTAGCTCCCCCGGCAACCGGAGGAGCCGCAGTAGGTTCTGCAGAAGCACAGGCAACCACAACGTGGGCCGGGGATGGTTCTATTGGTGCAATGTCGTATAACACGACAACGTTCTCTTGGCCTTCTCCCGCAGATCTTTCCGGGGTGTTCGATACCAGCGACATGTGGTATATGAAGAAACAGTACCGCACGACACTTTTCCATACCATAATGGACATAACTCCAAAATGGCTCATGACGGAATGTGAAATTCCGAAGGGTGTAATGCAGGGACGTTTCCAGAATGAGCAGGGCGTTCAGACTGGTGTTGGGAAAACATTTGGTTACTCCCGCGGTCAAATTGAAATGCTCCACTTCCCGGAACTTCACATTGGTTACAGGTTGGCAAACGACACCAACGTTAATGCATATACCAATGTTAAATTTACATATGCAGAAAATAGAATTGCGATCCCGACAGACCCGAACCTGATCTTCGACATCCTGACCCAGCAGAGGCAGAGTCACTGGATAACCCTTCCGATCAATACATATGATGGAAGTATCTCGAACGCATTCAACGGGAACTACGGGTTTGAAGGATTCCCGATATACGACCCCAGCCAGCGTGCAGCAGCAACCGCAGAATATCAGAAATTGGTTGCAAACATTAACCCGGAGGTAGCATTATGAACAGTAAATCAAGCAAGATAAGTCAGTTGTTTACCGTGAACGGAACCGGGGCAACATCAGGAATAGGACTTTCTTTGACAAGTACACTAATAAAGTCTGTCGGGAATTCTACCCTTGCTCCAACATTTATCAGGATACCCCGCGGATGCAAAATGAAAATCTGGGAAAAGTCGGTTATTTCCACCCAAAACACCGAAACAGTATTAACACAATACACACATGACGGAACCTCGACGGCTCCTGCCACATGGGTTGTAGTTGATACACAGCCAGCGACTACCAATACGTCTACGGTAGCAACCGCATCCTATGCCAGTGTGAATAAACACAGGCCGATTGTGCTTGAGGCACTTACTGGCAAAGAAGCAGTAAGGTTCCTTACCACGGCAGCGGCAGCTTCGGCAACATCCATATCCTATGAAATTGAAATCACCAATGAGTAGGTGATTTCATATGGAAGTTGCTGATATCGGGGGAGCGTGGATCCTAGAGACGCCGGATGCCGAAGTGTGCGCGGTAGATATCCCCCCTGTAACGCCATCTTTAGATATAACTACGCTCCCATGGGCTTATATAGCGGGCGCGGCAATTATCGGGGCTATCGTGGGATACGCAGTAAAAGGGAGGAAATAAATGGCAAATACCGGAGACGAAACATGTTTGAACGGAGACCACTACAGGTGGGTATCCCATTCAGATCTTAATACTGGAGGGACTACTCCCCCTCCCGAACCAACAGATAGCGACGATAGCCTTTCCATTCTTGCGTCCATTGATGCGCGTATGGCTAGACTGGTTGAAATTAAGGAAGAAGACGCATGGAGTCCAGTAAATCCCGGGAGTTATCCATATGGAGTTCTTAATCTTTCTTTTGTAACAGGAACTACAAAAGAAGAAATATTACTTCCGGTTTTAGCAAGGAGTCTTATATTCGTTTCAGACCAGAGTGTTACACTGAACTTGTATAGCAGAAACGCACCGGATTTATTAATCCAGAAAGTATCCGGAACAACCGATTACCAACTCAAGCAACTTTCTTTATGGTCTCTTCCAAAAAGTAGGGCCGTAGATAAACTTTATATCACCAATACCAGCGGAAGTACAGTAAACATTCAGGTTGTAATGTGGGGATGATCCAACTGTCTGATTCGCGGGGGCCCGCGAATCAGACAGTTGGATAGGGTTTTATAGCATTACAGGAGACGTACTTACGTGACAAATCAGGTAACTAACGGAGATTTTGAAACCGGAGATTTTACAGGTTGGACTCCAGAGGTTAATTATGGCCACGGTACACTAACTGTAGATTCTTCTGTAAAACATTCGGGAAATTATTCTGCCAAATTTGCTTATACGAATACAGACGAATGGTTGACACTACTTTCTGATTTTTTTACTCCCATAGAAGGAATGGTCGTTGGGTTTTGGATGAAAGTTCAAACCCTTCCAAATAGAGCAACAGTAGAGTTATATAACGGAGCTGGTCATTATATACTTCTAAAAGCGGCAAATGCTACATACGACTGGACATATTTTTCTAAAACACTTACTGCTGCAAATGTAACTTCCATGGGAAGTAGTTGTGGTTTTCTAGTTACGGTGGATGATGCAACATACGGTTCTGCGTTGGTATACGTGGATGATTTTGGAGCTACACCTCCGATTATTCCTCCAGTCGCATCATTCTCCGAAGATAAAACAACGCTCGTTTCAGGAGGGACAGTAACATTCACTGACACCTCGACAAAACACCCCCACATCGTGGAGTTGGAACTTCGGAGATGGTTCGTCTGTATCAACTGAACAAAGTCCTACACATACATTTTCTTCAGCAGGAACGTTTAGCGTAGTTCTTACTGCGACAAACGATGGCGGAAGTGACGCATCGGATCCAACTACTATTACTGTGGTGTCTGCATCCGGGTCACCAATTTTATCAAATGCAATCGGGCGTAGAGGAATTGGAATGAACACCGAAGGTGGCGTAATCCCATGGGGGCCATGAAAAACCTATCCGCGGGCCCCGCGGATAGGTTTTTATGGGGTGAGGAGATAATATTCCATAATGGCGACAGATGATTCTTCAGGGCAATGGGTCGATATACCCAAATACTCTCCGCCAGTTATGGCAACCGCTGGAACCAGTAATACAGTATCGTTTGAATTCCCGGGTGGAAGCATGGGAATGGCCGCAATTGCAATTTTTGCTGCGGGAATTATAGTAGGATTTTTATTGTGCGCGTTTAAGCCAAGGAGCAAATAATATGGTGGGAGAAGCAGGGCAATGGGTCGATATTCCGCAGCAACCAGTTATGGCAACTCCGGCAAGACCCACGGGGGTTTCGGGACTCGCTATTGCTGATCTGGCGAGTAATGGAACTGTTGTTGCAATAGTATTGATTTTATTTGGCGCGGTTGCGGCAGTTGTATTTCTTGGGGCAGTGAAAGATGCAGCGTGTAGCTGCAAGGGGAAGTGATTATGCCAATTCCCGGAGAAACGCGAACCATTAATGGAAAACTACAGGTATGGATTCCAACAGTGGATTACTCACCCATAACCCCCAAGGTTCGGGGCACTTCTCATAAGAGGACGCTATCGGTGTATAGGCAGAACTTTAGTGCTGATGCTGATAGAACTTCCATTCTCAATATTACAGGGGCAGGAGAGTTACGGGAAATCGTTGTAATTGCGGATCAAAAGATCAATGTTATTGTAACTGTAGATGATCAGGATATTCTCTATGGCAAAAATGATTTTGATAACATTTCAATTACTTCCGTTAACTCCAAATTCATAGAAGCCCGGTATGATGACCCGGATTACATAGTAGGATTCAATGGGATTCACTTCCAAAAATCGCTGGACATTACAGTATGGTTTAATACCCCGGCCATTATATCAAGTGTTTCTGGAATTTACGATTTAAACGGTGATGAATGATGGCAGAAAATGCTGCAATAATGGACAGGATGTTAAAATCCAGCGATAACTATACTTCCATCCTTGAAAATAATTCCGATGGGAATCCAATATACATCGGGGACGCTGAACCCGGGACGTTAGTAACGGAAACCGGGTGGAGAATTAAAAAGATTACTTACGATGTAAATGGAAATGCAACGGCAATTCAATGGGCCGGGGGAAGTCGCGCATTCAAATTCATATGGTCTGAACGCACGAATTATACATACTCCTGATATTCAAACCTATCCGCGGGGCCCCGCGGATAGGTTTGAATATCAGAGCTGGTACCATCCGTTATCATTCAAATCTGCAAACCGCTGAAAATAATCAGCGTATTGAAGCCCACAAACGTCCATAGAGAAGTTTTCTTCTGCCCAAAGTCTGCATACTTCCGGATTGATTTTATCAATGTTTTTATCTGCTTTTACCCAGTCCCTCAACGTAGTGCAGCGATATCCTACAACTCCATGTGGAACCGTCTCGATAAAACAACCGTGATTTGTGGTTAGAACGGGAGTTCCACAAAACATTGATTCGACGGTAACACCTTCAAATGGGGGATTATATAATGTGGGGCATAGCAATCCCTTGGCGTGTCGCATAAGGTCTAGCTTTTCCTTTTCATCAACGTATCCGATATACTCAATATTTTTTGATTCTAGGGATTTATGGTCTACTTCTCCGGGTTGCCCCGCGAGTATAAGGTGACCACCGATGGCTTCTACGAAAGCTTTGGAAATGAGTATTCCCTTCCGGTATGTTTGACGGCACACTTGGAGATAATAATCTTCTTTTTGTTCACTCCATATGAAGTGATTCGGGTTATAAAAATTCGGGATTACCGTATCATAGTAATCAAAGTCCTGACTGTTGCATATTCCATAAACAAATGACATCCAAGAATTAGATTCGAAAACGTGATGATGACGAGGGCCTCTGATTATACCAGAGTATCCGATTCCACCTTCTATCATAAAAGGTTGACCGTTACATACTTCAACTCCACCTTCAGATTGTGGTCTGAATATCTGCGTATAATAATTTCCCATAGGATTAATTGCAATATCTCCCGGGAGTATTCGTTTCCGCATTTCTACAATAGCGGAAGCAATAAACGTCTGGTATGCAAGGTCTTTCGGGTCATGCGCAAAGAATTTATGTTCAAATTGTTCAAGCGGGCCATAAACTACATTTCTCATATGTTCGGAAAGGACGATTACATATTCGTCGCATTCTACTTCAGACCCTTCCACACCGTAGAATATAACAGGGTATCCAAGTTTTTTAAACATTGAGCACTGTTTTAATACTTTTTGGGTATAAGCACACGACCACATTGGCGATTTTTCTATCGTAGGAAGGTGCGCGAGACCAAGGATATGAATAGTGGGTAGCATTGGGTTTTTATAGGATGTTAAACGAAATAAAGGTGTAGGATGACGCCATGGGAAAGTGGAAATATAATCCATTTACAAGGAATCTAGATAACATGGGAACTGGTACTTCGGGAAAGTGGAAATATAATCCATTCACAAAGAATCTGGATATCGTAGGGGTATGCAGTCCGGCGGTTATAGGTTATCCTTTCGAATATAATACAGAAGATGATATAACCCCGGTGAGTCTGCTTGCAACAACTTTACTTGGATTATTTGAGGCTGATGTAAATAAAGATATAGAGGTTTCCCTTTCACCAACATATCCATTCATGGAAAACTTCTTTGAGATTGATAACGATGGAAATTTTATGGCAAAGGTGGTTTAGATGGCAACACCCAATATAGTACCAAGGTTAGATTCAGACGGAGAAAGTCTGGGAACTGCTCTTAAACGTTGGAGTTATATCCACGTTGTTGAAGTAGATGCGTCAATTGTAACGGTAACTGATGGTGCTGGAAATTATATCAAGTTGCCAAGCCTTACAACAGCAGAGAGAAACGCACTTTCCCCGGTAAACGGAACGGTAATTTACAACTCTACTACTAATAAAACAGAATTTTATGAAAATTCAACATGGGTATCCGGAACGGTAGGGCCCACTGGGCCTGCGGGCCCATCCGGCCCAACGGGGCCTACCGGACTTACGGGGCCGCAGGGTACGACTGGGCCAACTGGGCCAGCGGGAATAGACGGAGTAACGGGCGCGACAGGGCCGACCGGACTCACTGGGCCGACTGGACTCACCGGAGCGACGGGGCCGACTGGGCTCACTGGGCCAGCGGGAGCGGATGGATCCACGGGGCCAACGGGGCCTACCGGACTCACGGGGCCGACTGGGCTCACTGGGCCTGCTGGAACAGACGGAGCGACTGGGCCGACCGGACTTACGGGCCTCACAGGGCCGACAGGGCCAACCGGGCCGACGGGGTTAACAGGACTTACCGGGCCAGCGGGATCGTCAGGAACAACCGGGCCGACCGGGCCGACAGGGCCAGCGGGGTCATCCGGGGCGGATGGAACTACCGGGCCGACCGGGCCTACCGGGCCGACAGGTATTGGGACGACCGGGCCTACTGGCCCCGCGGGTGTAAACGGAACAACCGGGCCGACCGGGCCGACAGGGCCAGCGGGATCCGGTTCAACCGGGCCGACAGGGCCAGCAGGTGTAGGAACCACCGGGCCTACCGGGCCGACAGGGCCAGTTGGTGCTACTGGGGCACATTCTTTACCACTTGCGGGAACTGATGTTGAATTATTAGAAGTAGGAACTGCAACGTATGACGACCTTCAGGACTGGGTTAATATCATCCAATCCGGGGGAAGAATAAGTGGCGGAGCTCTTACTGCACATTCCCCTGCCGACGGGACAATTGACGTAAGTGCGATTAAAGGTTTTATTAAGGTAACGGATTCTGAAATTGCAGAAACGAGATACTTCGACCATTCCGGAGAACATGGATGGGGAGCAAGTGGAACCGGAACGACACTTACCGATGATAATATTAATTACATTTATGTTGATTACAACGACGGCACTCCAAAGGTTTTATGCACCACAGACAGGACGACCATAAAATATACCAATCAGTTCACTTTAGGCAGGGTTTTTCTATCAGGAACCAGTGTAGAAGTGCTTTTAAGTGGTATAAATCTTTATAACAGAACCAGAAGGGTGCATGAAAGATGGGTAGACACCTTTGGGGGATTATCATACGCATCCGGGATTACTGTAACATGTACTGGGTTGAAACCAGCTATAAGTGCCGGGGTTCTTTATGCTGGATCTAACAAGATTTCTATTTCAGCAAAGGATTGTAATACATCCGGGACGTTTGATTCATATTACTGGAACCCAACAGCCGTAGCATGGGTAATTACATCGAGCCAGACATCTTTAGATAATACACAGTATAACAACGCAGTTTCAGGAACGGGGCTTGCTACACTTACATCAACAAGCAGGTATGCAGTTCACTGGTTGTATGTTTGCCCGGAAGGAGAAATTTACACATTATATGGAAAAGGAGATTATACTTTAGCGCAGGCACAAGCGGCAACTGTTGCTTCTCCAGTTCCAAATTATTTGAACCAATGGGCCAAACTTGCAGCAAAAATAATTATTCAGAAATCAAGCGCGACAGTGTATTCCATTACAATGGCATGGTCAACGCAGTTCCCTGTTCAGAACGCGGGAGACCATAACAACCTTGTTGGACTTCAGGGAGGACAGGCAGATCAGTATTATCACCTGAATGCAGCGGATTACGCAAACAGGATTGGAGCAACCGGGCCGACAGGGCCGACCGGAGTAGGCACAACCGGGCCGACAGGGCCGACTGGCCCCGCAGGTGCCGGAACGACCGGAGCGACCGGGCCGACCGGGCCCGTGGGCGCAACCGGAGCTGGTGCGGCATCTGACGGAAATGCTTTAAAGTTGGCGTGGCTAGCATTATAAAGGGAGATACAAATGACAACCTTAACGATAAAACAGTTGGCAAATGGGCAGGTATCAAGTGCTACCTCTTCCATGTATACAGTTGCTGCTTCCACAACGGCGATAGTAAAGACCATTACACTTGTTAATACCAACACAATTACAGAATCGGTCGAATTATATGTATTAAAAGCATCCGGGACTGCAAGGAGGATAATCCCACAGGCCACCCAGTTACAACCGGGGTACCAGCTTGAAATAGATAGTCCCATAACCCTTGGTGCTGCGGATGCTATTCAGGGAAGTACAACTACGGGAGCAAAGGTGGATTTTGTAATATCCGGGGTTGAAGAAGCATGACCATGAAGGTTCACAACACATCGGGGCAGGAAGAGTTAATTGTTGCAAATTCACAGGTTCCGGTAACCGTACTTTCCACCCCCATTCTAGACTGGTATACGCTTTACGCGCAGAATTTAGGGGACGCTAGTATAACACTCCCGTTCAGTGCATGTACTCAGGGGTCTACTTCCACTACAACCGCATGTAAATACGTATTAACCCGGAGACTTGTACCAAGTGATTTGAGTAACGTTATAAGTTCCGTTGCGGTTTCTTCCGTTGCTACAACAGATACTGCAATAATCGATGCAAGAAGGTTTTTCCTAGACGAGTCACTTGTAGGAGACCTTCTCCTTGCCGGAACTGTACGTGCAAGGACATCCATATCAATTGTATCTTCAACATCTGCGGCTTCAGCTACACTTACATCGGTTACATTGTCATTGAGAAAACTAACCGCTGCTGATACGTATACTACGATCGGGAGCTCTGTAACAACGCTTAACCTTGTTAACAATACTACCACGGCGGTTCAGAAAAGTGTTGTTGCTACAATTCCAGTATCTCCGGAAGTAGTGGTAACCCCATCTGAAAAATTATGTCTGGAAGTTACAGCAACGGGAAAGAGTTCTACATCTGCCGGTTCTAATACATTAACGCTATTTTTTACCGCAGGGACGTCAAGTACATATATAGAAGCAGGAGTATGATTTAACATGCCAAACGACACAGAACCAATCGACCCCGGTTCTTTTCCTTCGGTAACATCTGACTTTTCGTCTGATGTTACCGAAGGAAAGGAGCCTCTAACCGTAACATTTGAAGACAGGAGCACCGCTTCAGAGGGTATTAAGATTTTAGAATGGGAATGGAATTTCGGAGACGGAGAGACATCCAATGAACAAAACCCCGCGCATACGTATTCAAATAAGGGTTTATTTACCGTGTCTTTGAAAAGTGGTGACGGGACTTATTTCGGAAATGCATCGAAGAGTAACTACATCACGGTAACCGTAGGGACACTTGATACTTCAAACCCGATTAAAACGTGGGACGATGTAGTAGATGGGAAGTATTACCATCACACTATATATAAAACCACGAACGAACTAGGCGGGGAATATTACTTCCAAGTAGATGAAGAGTATACTCCCCCGGTACCGGAAGAGCCTCCGGTAGTGCAGAACCCGCTCGATAACCTATCCGCAACAACCGACCAGATTGTAACAGATATTGCAGATTTGAAGGGTCAGGTTACCCAGATTCAGGAAGCACTTTCGATTACGACGGTGCAGACAGGGCCCCAGATGGGGATTTTATACGTATCTGCGGAACTTACAGCAATTAAAACTACCATTTCAGATCTTAAGAAAACCATAGCAGAAATCCAGACCACCACCGCGGATATTAAGAGCGATACGGTGGATATTAAGGCAAGCACAGCAGACATAAAACCCGGATAAAATTTCATGTATGGAGCAGGTTTCAAATACCGGAAGTTACATTACATCGAGGGAAGTTCAGCGGGAGCTCAAACCAATTACCCAGTGGCAATCAAGGTTTACGATGGAGCCGGAACCGATGCTACCGATTCAGTTTACCTGAACAACCTCGCCCGTTCCGGAGTCCCGGATATCCGGTTTACCACCCTGAACGGAACACCCTGCCCGTATTGGATAGAACACCCAGCATACACAGGTTACCAGTTAGTATGGGTTAAAATCCCATCAATTCCGGTAGGCGGAACTGCGATTTATATCCTATTTGGTAATGATGTCTGTATCAGTGCATCGAATGGAGATTCCACCTTTGACTTCTTTGATGATTTTGAAGGGAGTGCGCTGGATACAACGAAGTGGACTTCTACCAATTTTACTAATGTAATATCTGGAGGAATTGCTCAAGGAACTGTAAATCATGCTGATGGTGGAACATATGAAACAAAATCGAGTTTCCCTGTTGGGACTGCAATTCGACATAGAATTAAATATAATTCTGCTACGGGTTCTTATAATCAGTTCGGATATCAAAATACAATCAATTCGTTTATGGCAGTTGGGTTATTCGATGATGTAAGTTTATATGGTTACTTTACTTCAAAAAAGGCTACTTCATCTAGTGGAACCATAAATATTAATACACTAAAATCGGATTGGGAAAATTATAATATTTGGGATATGAAACGGTTATCAACATCACTGGACATATATCTGAACGGTGCATTTAAGATACAGTTTACAGACTTAGACCACATACCAACTGTAGTTCTTCCATTACAAATTGTTGGATATCCGATAACTAGAGTGCAATATATAGACTGGACACTTGTCCGGAAATACATCTCGCCAGAACCAGCACACGGCATTTGGGGTTCTTTGGAGACGAGTCTCCAAGGAACCCCAAAGGCATACGACCAGCGGGGTGATCCACAATGACCAAGTATTACGGATACAATTACAGAAAACGGCATTTCATCTGTGGTACAACCGCAGGTGCTCAAACCAGTTACCCCGTGATGTTCAAGATTTATCTGGACAGGGGAGCAGATGGCGGTCAGTCTGTCTACCTGAACGGTCATTCTTTATCTAATCTAAATGATGTCCGGTTCTATAATCAGAGTGGCACAAAGTTAGACTACTGGATTGAAACACTCGCGGCTGACCTTGTAACTAACAGGTGGGCGTATGTATGGGTTGAAATTGATAGTATCCCCACTACCGGATGTATGATTGATATTGTCTACGGAAAGGTCAATGATGCAGGGGAGAGCAGCGGGGATAATACATTTTCTTTCTTTGATGATTTCTTGGGTAGTTCGTTGGATACGAGTAAATGGTCTATAACAGAATCCAATGGTACAGTTTCACAATCCGGAACAGAAGTAATTGTTACCTCAACGGGGGATGGACACACATATTTAAATTCTATTTCATCCTTCGGTGTGAATTATTGTTTTAGATCTCGAATTAAATCATTACATTTCAATAATGCTACATTATGGGAAAGATTTGCTTTATCTTCTGCCAATGGTGGAGTAGATGCTATAGATACGTTCTATTCGGCAGATGCAGCGGCGGACGCAGGGCATATGAGAAATTATCAATATCCAAGTACACAAACAAGGGGCACAATAGCGGGTGTGACTGCTGACACATATCATATATTAGATATATATAGGTCAAGTGCTATTTCAGGAAATATATGGAATATTAACGGGGGAAATGCCGTAACTATTACCGATTATTATAAAACAACCCCATATAAATTATTTATTAATACATATTATAATACATCAAAAGTGACTTCAGACTGGGTACTCGTCCGGAAATACATCTCGCCAGAACCAGCCCATTCCGATTACGGTAATGAAGAGGGCGACTACCCGTCATCATTCACTGCATGGAACTACCGGAAAAAGGTAGATATTGGAAATGCAAGCGGTTCAGCACTCACCGGATATCAGATGATGCTCAACATATACAGAAGTTCCGGCACAAGTGCCGGAACTTCTGTATATGTTGGCACTAACTGTTTGTCAACGTTTGCCGATTTACGGTTCACGGATGCATATGGAAATGCCTGTCCTTACTGGATTGAGTCGATTACTTCAACGACCAGTGCGGTAGTGTGGGTAAAGGTTCCATACATTCCGACAACAGGCACGTTTGTTTATCTGTATTACGGTCAGCCGGGAGCAACGAATAATTCAGACGGAAATGCCACCTTTGACTTCTTTGATGATTTCTTGGGTAGTTCGTTGGACACAAACAAGTGGAGCGTGGTAAATACCGATGGATCGTATACAGTTGGAAATTCGATATTGCAGATTACTGGTGGATCTGGGACGGCAGAAAACATTCTCTCGAAATCTTTATTTGGAGTTAATTATACGACAGTTGGTAGAATTAAATCTGATAATTGGGATAGGACAAACGGCCCATATGAGTACTTTGGAATGAGAGATGTAGCATTGGGGGCAAATAGAGTCCAAGCGTATTATTGTGGGGGTACTCCATATAACAAAGTAATCGCAACAAGAAAAGATTCTGGAACGGTTATACAAACTGCATTTACTGGTTGGAGCGCAGGAACATATTATACCCATTCGTTTGATAGAACTCCAACAAGTGTTATTTCAAAAATAAATGGTGGGTCTTCGGTAGAGATCAGTGACCAGTATCCAACCGCCGATATGGGAGTTTTTATTGGTGCAACCGAGATAACATCAATATATTCAGACTGGGTACTCGTCCGGAAATACCAGTCACCAGAACCTACATTTGCACACTGGTATAATGAAGAACAGAACGTGCAGAAATTCCAACGGAGTCAAATGCTGAACAGAATCAGGAGTATATCATGACCAGATGGCTACCGGGATACAAATACCGGAAGAAACTCACAGCGACTGCATCAGGCACAAATGCAACCGACTATCAGGTATTGTGGCGGGTGTATTACGTTGCCGGAACGGATGCAACCAACCAAGTATTCCTGAATGGAAAGAGCAAGGTTGACTTATCCGATGTCCGGTTCACCCTTGACGATGGATATACCACGTTACCGTTCTGGGTAGAGCATCCTGAAATTACCGGGAATGGGTTTAACGTCTGGGTAAGGATTCCGTCTGTTGCTACCACGGGCACAGGGGTTTACCTGTATTACGGCAGGGATAGTGTGGCTACTGCTTCAAATGGGGCTTTGACGTTTCCGTTCTTTGATGACTTTGAAGGGAGTGCGTTGGATACTGGGAAGTGGACTCAAAGACCCTCAACTACTAGTACGATTGGGTCTTCACTTAATAGAGTGCGAGTTACCGCTTCATCGGGGGAAGATAAAGGTATAAACTCAATTGCTACATTTGGTCAGAATTACTCATTTAGAGGATATGGTGCATTTCAGCATGGAACAAATCTATATCCACTTGTTGGGTTTTCCGGATATTCAGACTCCAAGAAAGAGGTTATTTATTCTGATAATACTAACTTTAGGATTCAATCATATGATGGAACAAATAATTCGGTTGCCAATATATTAACAAAAGATACTAACTATCACATATTTGAGGTATTTCGCAACGGATCTACAAGTGTCATAGGATATGTTGGTACATCAACAAACTCTGTTAATACCTATTTAACAAATTCTAATCAATATGTGGTTGCTGGTGGTCAAATTGGAGCTGAGGGATTAACAACAGATATTACATTCGATTGGATACTCGTCCGTTCATACGTTGCCACGGAACCGACCTGCACCGTATCAGGCATTGAAGAAAGGAATACGTTAAAACCAATCTTACAGCAGGGGTGGAGATTATGACGTTCAGGGGCATTAGGCAGACAGTCAAGCAAACGCACATCGGGCTATACTCTTCACCGGAGTTGGAGGACTTCCGGTTTAGTAAGGCTATTACATTCTCTGGTGGTTTCGTGGAAGATACCAACTATCCCGTAATGCTGAAGATATATCCGGGGCAGGGGCAAGACCTGAACACCGGGAGTATCTACCTCAATTCATCGGCACAGCCATTATTACAGGACTTGCGATTTGTTGATGCAAATATGCAGGAGTGCGATTACTGGCTTGAAACTAATGTGAATGATGTTGCAGCTACGATTACGGCGAATGGGGGATATATCAACTGCTGGGTGGAATTACCACGGATACCTACCACTGGAACGACTATTAGTATGCTATGGGGACATCCAACTGCTGCTAGTAAGAGTAACGGAAATGCCACCTTTGACTTCTTCGATGATTTCTTGGGGAATGCACTGGATACTACAAAGTGGGATATTGGAGGAACAACACCAACGGTATCAGTATCTGGGGGTATTGCGTCTATCACGCCAAGTACAACTGCATTACAAGGCATACAATCAAAATCCACATTTAATAGTTACTACTCCTATCGTGCAAGATGCGCACCTAGTGCAGTAACCGCAGGAAAATATCCTACATTTGGTTTTGTTACATCAGCAAATGGACATCAGGCAGACTCACAGTATAATTTTGATACGAATGCCCAAATATTTTACAAGTTTGTCGGAACCGAGGCAGATTATCTTGATAGTACAATTGCTTCCGGATTAGTAACTGCAAACAATTATCATATCACTGAAATTAAAAGAGCGGGGCCTTAT
>Ga0209668_10000066_pt1 | contig 39766 bp, 37 predicted proteins | sample FrelakmetPLP11PL_FD_187150 | JGI IMG/M metagenome (GOLD analysis project Ga0209668, IMG submission 187150) | Freshwater lake sediment microbial communities from the University of Notre Dame, USA, for methane emissions studies - PLP11 PL (SPAdes)... | ecosystem: Environmental > Aquatic >...
GCGCAGATATAGCGTGCCGTACGCAAACACAAACGTCGGGCGGCCATTGGGCACATCTTTGACCAACTCTTCCGCCAGCTTCATGATGGTAGCTTGACGATCCGCGGAAGCTTCAGCAGAGGCTGTAATATCCGCGCCCACAATTTGACTTTCAGTAGTCGGAGTAATTAGCATGTCGACAAATCGGGCTACATCCTCTTTGCCAAACCGGCGGTACACGGCGCCTGTAATTACCGTCTTTAGTGCAGCAAGCGCTCTAGCCTTGGATACGTCCGGAGCAAGCTGGAACTCGGCATTATCGGCGGTATGCAGCTTTAGCGTAATCTCGTTAGTGGTCTGAGACAAGCAGGCGCCCATGGTTTTTTTAAGCTTGAGATTATATAAAATGCCTCGATCTCGGCTAATGCAGTCGCAGTACACGGATGGCGCCAAAACCCAAACCTGCTGCGGACCCACCTTCTTACCTTTGCAAGAGCAAAACCCGCTGTACGGCAACTTGCCGTACCGAGCGTTTATGGCGCCGCAGCAGCCTGTGCGTGCCAGACAGTGCGCCTCGCCCAACTGCTGCCCTGGCGGCAAGTGCGACTTTTGTGCCCCCGACTATGGCTTTTGCACGTACCGTGATGCCACCAACACGCCAAGAATTTGCATGAGTGGATACAATACCAAGTAATAAATTTTAAGCCTTAATAATAAATGGCACTTCGTGATGTCGCGGTAGACTCGGGCATCGTAAACAATAGCATGATTTATTTTGCAGTTAGACGACTGAACATGAGCGTGGATAAGAAAACGTGGTGGTGGTACTGGATCACGTACGACCAAGATGACGCATCGGGTACGCTCAAGCTCGTCAAATCAGCATCCAACGCTCAATATGACGCTACGACAATCATTCCGCCTGCCAATGCTTTATTTCGCGTCAAAATGGAGTCTGGGCCTTACATAATCAATCCGCGCGACAAGAGCAAGAGCCCCGAATCGTTCTGGGATGAATCAAATCCTGATTTAGGCAGACTTCCGCTTGAGCAGCAGCTTCGGTTTACGCTTCAAAGTCCGTCTGGGTTAAATGTGGGCAACAAAAGCGGCAAGTTGGGTTTAGGATCAAAAACGCCTATAATTTTTAAGCTAAACTGGTTTAGCACACAGACGTGGAAAGGCATTGTTGATTTTGGCATGTCGTTTTCAAACAACATTACGCTATCGGATTACACGGGACTGCCTAATGGCCGCTCAGCCTATCCTCAAAGCGTGTGGGCTAGCACAGACAGCCAACTAGCCGCTGTGCAGGAACCCATGCACTTTTTGAGCGTAGATAATCCGACTAATGAGATTACACTAATGATGCCTACAGATGTGAAAACGCAGACAGATGTTGGCACGCTCAACTTTCGCATGCTTTTGCAAGACTGTGTTACCCAGTCGCCACGCATGTGCACCTTTACCTTGACTCCAGGTATGGGACGCAAGCCGTTTGATTTCGGCGACATTAACCCCAACATGCCCAAGTCGACCATGGCATGCACGCCGAACCAGGTTAGCAAGTGCGTCAAGCTGGCAGCATCAGCGGCTGCAGTGTGCGGTGCTGCTGCGGGTATTGCGGGATTCCTGCACCCCACCTCGGCGCCAAGTGTAGCAAGGTCATGCTTTACAAATGCGTTGAATAAGGTAGGGGCAAATTGCGTTAAGTGTGCGTGCCAGGCTATGGGCTGCCCCGCTATGCTAGACAGTTATTGCGCCAAACACGGATGTGGCGGCCAAGTTTCTGCGCCGCTCATGTGTCACAAAGACTCGGACTGCATGTTTGTGAATACAAATGGCGTTAAACGCTGCGTTGTTAATGATCCTGATAATCGAAACAAGGATTGGCAGACGGATTATTGTCAATTGGTACAAGGTGGAGGCGACTTTTGTGCCTGCACAAACCCGGATCCCGACGTGCCCGAGCTGCAGTGCGCGTCGGATGATCAGTGCACGTCTACCAAAAAGGTTACAGATTGGAAGTTGGGTGGGTACGATGAAGGCTTGACAAAGCACGCCAAGTATGACGTGCAATCCTCTGCCCAGTGCGGCATGCAGCAATGGCGTAAAAAGGGTACCTTGTATAACCAATTTTACTATGGCGGGCCGGTGTGCAACAACCCGTCGCTCAGCTCGGATCGCACGTGCCTTGTAGACCAAGAATGCCAAAGTCCTGCAGACGGTGGAGGCATGATTGGCGATGAGCGTACTCGATTAATTGGGCGTGGGTGCAATATCGTGTACGACAAGAAAGGCAAGGCGTCGACGGTGTGCACTGAGAACAAGGAAAGTTCATGTGCAGCGCCGTGCCAAAATGGAGGTGTGTGTTCAAGCATTACGGGTGTATGCGAGTGTCCTCCAGGCTGGACTGGAGATGATTGCAGCATGTGCGATTGCAAGAATGGCGGTGTGTGTTCTAGCGCAACTGGAGTTTGCGAGTGTCCTCCAAGCTGGACTGGAGATGACTGCAGCATTTGCGCGTGCAAGAATGGCGGTGTGTGCTCAAGCACAACTGGAGTTTGCGAGTGTCCTCCAGGCTGGACTGGTCCGGATTGCGGCATTTGCGCTTGCAAGAATGGTGGTGTATGTTCTAGCACAACGGGGCAATGTGAGTGCCCGCCAGGATGGGATGGACCTGATTGCGGCGAGTGCACAAAGCAGTGCCGTAATGGAGGCAGGTGCAGCAATGCTACTGGAACGTGTATGTGCAAAAACGGGTTTATTGGAGCTTCGTGTGAGCAAAATACGTGTCCTGCAGGTGGGCATTGCTTTACCGACATTACGGATTGGCGGGCGTGCAAGCCTTCAGCCAAGACGCCGTTGTGCAGCGCTGTTAAGGGCGACATTAAGCAAACGTGCTGTTTGTCGGATGAAGTGACGTTTGCACAAATTGGCTCAGCGTGTCCCGTGAACTTCAAGGCGGATCCCAAAGTAGATTATTGCAGTACCGGCATGTCCAAGTATCGAGTTAAATGCGTGCGCGAATTTTGCAAGTAGTAATAAATGCATGCGTCGGATGTCATTACCGCGTTAGGTACCGTGACTACTCTGTTGCTTATGATCACTGTAATCATTATTCAAACAAGGTCTACAGCTTAATAAAATATTTATTAATTTTAAAAAACATGGCTGACACTGCTGCGCGTATTGCAGAGTACCAACGCCAATTTGGCTATTGGGCCAACATGTCGCTTAAAAACAATGCGTATCAATGCCCGTCTTGCTGGGACTGGCCTACAGTGTATACGTGCGCAGGCAGATCGTGTGTTGTAGATCCTACCGGTCTAGGCGGATTCACTAAACCTGATTGCAATGGCAGATGTCGTCTAGCAAAATCCAGTCACCACCCGCCAGATGACAAGCCGCAGTGGGTAAAGCGGGCCGATGATATGCTTCAAGCTGTACCGGCTGGCAAGTGTCCGGCGGGAAATACGGGTTGGAACATCAAGTGCTATGGCCAAATGGGTAGCGACTCGGCGTTTGGAGCTGTTTATCAAGTCAAGTTACCCACTAGCGCAGGCGTATATGCTGCTCAATCTATTGTGGGCAAGTGCATGCCCGACTTTGATGCTGGCGGTGATGATGACAACGACGCCGAAATTGCACTAGCGCAATTTGCTAGCGATCTTGTAGTTGGCAACAAGACGCCGCGATTCCCACTGCTTGTTGGATTTGCGCGAACGTGTGAAGTAACACTACGAGGCTCGCATCGCTTAACGCGCCAAATTCGGGCGCATAGAGGATTGGCACAAGCTCTGCACATTCCGCTGCCCAATGTGGCATCTACCATGTACAGCGAAATGGCATCGGGCGATTTGATCATGTGGTGCGGCACCACGCACACGCCGGAAGAGTGGAAGCGTGTAGTATACCAAGTGATTAAGGGTATTCAGGATATGCAGGCTTACATGAACATTATTCATAATGACATGCACTTTGGCAATGTGTTACTAACGGCTGGCAACACGGCGTTAATTCACGATTTTGGTTTGGCGAGAGTTATTGCTGCTCCCAATAGGTCGGGATCCAGTTCTGCCAGTTGGACGGGAGATGAGCGCATGGTTGACCTTTCCCGTTTTTTGCAAGTCGCCGTGTTGACTGGCGTGACGGCGTATGTGGACAAGGGAGCGAAAAAGCCGCCTGCCGCCATCATTTCGCTAATTCAAGACTCTCAAGTAAGAATTGGCAAAGCTTTTGATTACACGTTTACGCCTTACACTGGAGCTGCGCGTAATGCACAGGCTATTAAAGTAATCAACACGATTTTGGGCAAGTGGACGCCGACTACTGCCATGTACAGACAAGTTAGATTGCGTCTTGCAGATGACGAGTGTGCTGTTGCGCGGCTTACGCATCAGGGCGTTTGCATGACGGACACTGGGGTAGCTATGCCGCAATGCTGCCAAAGTTTGGTAGACACGGCGTGTGTAGCGCGCTCTAGCGGCATGTGCATTCCTCCGGCACCTATAGGCTTGCTTCAAAACATTAGTTTGGCAGGCATGGCGTACACCATGGGCGTGTCTGTTCGCGCCGGCGTGGTGTTGGTATCCTTACACGAATCGGATAATGTGCCTACTCAATTTGCTATGGTGACGTTGCAAAACTCAACTGATCCTTTATTCCCGGATGATCCGCCTAGCGTACTACAAATCTATCAAAATAGCATTGACGGAACGCTCATTCCGCCGCAATTTAGAGCTGACGTCTCTTCACCACTCTATGTGCGCATTCCTTCGTTTTTTAACAAAAACTACCCAGGCGAATCGCAAGGCTATGTGTACACTACCACGGATGTTAGTGAAGCCACGCTATTCCACTTTGAGGCGTTGTCGGAAGCTGAAGATGCAGGGTTTTCTATATTTACTATGGCGCCCATTCAGCCTACGCCGCAAAAAATGTATTTAGTTGGCGATAACGGCGGTTTCAACCTTACTGCTCAACCCACTTATTATGCCGCAACGCATAGCAAAGCGTTCCAATTTGTCATGTCACCGATGCCAACTCAATAATTCACGGCCGCTCAAATTAATTGAGCCTTGAAGACTTACTACCGGCGGTTTATGGTGCAAAGGCGGGACTTTGCTTACAGATGCCGGGTGCACCTTGGCGAAGGGATCGTTGTTCTCACGCTCAGCTTGCGCGTAAGCTTGCCATTTTTCCACGCAATATTTCTTATACGTCGAAGCGGCAGAAGAAGGCGCGGCGCCCATTTTTTAGCGGGCGGGAGAATATGGCAGCGTATGACACTTCTGCCGCGCTGGCAAAAGTCGAAGATCGCAGTGCGGCAGTGGATCTCAAGCCGCGTCAGATGCACAATTTGATCAAGGCCAGCCTTATTCAGCGATTTGCGGGCGACAAGGTGCTGGATCTCGCGTGCGGCCGAGGCGGCGATTTGGCCAAGTACACTAAAACGCAAAGTTATGTAGGAATTGACATGTCGCCCGACTCTATAGCAGAAGCCAAAACTCGCGCGGCTGGCGTGCCTATGCAAACCGAGTTTGAGGTGCAGGACATTACCAGTTTAGAAATGGATCGGTTTGAAGCGGGATCTTTGGATACAGTGAGCTGCATGTTTGCGCTGCACTATTTGTGGGGTCGAGTCGAGCACATGGACAAGCTCTTGCGTCAAATAAATACGTGGCTAAAACCTGGTGGCTACTTTATTGGAATTATCCCAGATGCAGAAAGTGTAATGGATTGTGCAGCAGAAGCTTTGCTAAGCTTTGCTACCAACAAGTATCAGCATCCGCTGTTTTCTCTCGAGTTTGGCTCGGCGATACACAACACCATGCTATACTCTAAGCCGCCAGTGTCCAAATGGGGCATGTCCTACTTTTTCAATCTTACCGGATCCAAGTTGGTGCAAAACAGCTTGGAATATCTAGTTCCAATGCCCGAGTTTGTTACTTTGGCGGGTGTGCACAACTTGAGGTTGGTTGACAGCGACAATTTGCGGTCGTACTACTACAAGCGCGAGCTGGACAGTTTGAAGCGCAGCATGAAGTTTGACGGCAAATTGTCGTTAGTTGAATGGCGGCTGTGTGCCATGTACCGCACGTTTGTTTTTCAAAAAATCTAGTTTTTATAATAAAACTATGAAACCTGTGTCAATTGCAATTCTTATTGCTGTTATCATTGCAGTAACCTTAGCAATTACGTTACCAATTGTGTTGAGCAAGTCAGATGCCGAGTCAAAAGCGGCAGCTCGCGTAAAAGCACTAGAAAGAACGCGTATGGCGCGTGAAGCAAATCAAAAGCATGTTGCTAAAGTACAGCACATGAATCGTATGGCTATGTTGCGCGTATAAAATAAATTTTTTTTCTTGTTTTAGATATAAAACTAATCATGTCTTCATCACCTGTTGTAACGGGCGTTCCTTACGATTTAAGCATTCGTTATCCAAACACGCAAAATCTAAATCCAACTCCTTATATTCAATTTGGAGAGCATAGTGGGTATTATAGAGGCGAAATTAATACTTCTAAACCACTAACTCCAGCAAAGTTTATTTTTTTAGCTGGACCCGACAATTATTATAACGATCAAGGCATACCCGGTAAAACTTACATTATTCAAGTTCAAATGGCGGCTCCAATTGCGGGAGCTGTTGTACAAGGCGGTAACAATCTTAACGCAGCTTACATTGGGCTTGGCGGCAATGGCAAAGTTGCTGGTGATCAATATTACTTATTTTTAACAAGCGATATAACCGCTGCAAATATTTTTGTGTTTCAAGATTTAGACGGCTCTGGAACAGTTTTTAATCTTGGCACATTGTATTTTAACCAAATGATGTATTTACTAAGTCAACAAAATGACGTTAAAGTAGAACCGTACACTAATGATTTTTTGTTTCCATATTTTGGCGTTATTATTTCAGGCGGGCCAGCTCCTGCTCCCCCTGGACCTTCGCCCTCACCGTCAGTTCTCACGCCAAACGACGAAGAGCCTTACACTTTGACATTAGATGGTTTAACGCTTGGCATAGACACGTGGATTAATGATTTTGGCATGCTTTATATCAAAACCGCTGTTGCTCAAAATGCAACTTGTATTCCACAAATGTTTACCTTTATGGAAGTTGATTATGATGATCCGTATGCTCCCAACGTTCCTTCGTATGTTATTCAAGTTACAACAACCGGATTAAGTGAAAAACAACAACGGTTTGTTCCACCTGAATACAATGACACGACTTCCGATGTATATCTTATGGCGGCTTTGTCTGTACCTAACGATGGATCTATGTATGCAGATGTTATTAACTACAGACCGCCGCTTAATTCCGACAAGTCATGGCACGATGGATTTATATATTTAGTTAATGATGATCGAGTTGCTACAGTGTTTCATTTAGACGTCCTTGACAATACTTTAGCAACAGGATTTGGAATATACACAACAACCAATGCGGGCAAATACTATTTGCAAACTGATGGCAGTGATGTTAGTGTTATTTTAAATCAGCCGTATTATAAGATTTTAGCGCTTCAACCGGGAGGTGGATTAAGAGCTATTTCAAATCCTTACATTCCACCTGCCGCGATTTGCGAGCATCACACTGACGACTCTGGCGGTCCAGACTATTATACATGCGGAGGTCTTTTAAACATTTACGATATGAGAAAATATATGAAAGAAAGTAATTCTAAACCAAACAATCCTTTTGGGTCATGGGATAATGGTAAACCGTTGTTTGAAACGCATGATAATGTTATATCTAATATAGTTAAATATTATCCCGGAAAAGAGTATCAAGTGGGTGATCCTGAACAATATTGCATGTTTGGCAAAGACAGGCCAAGATCTCCTAGCTTGAATCACGATTTTTATAGCACTGCAAAAACTTTTGTTGAAGATAAAGCTGCGAGTTTGGGATTAACCGGTAGTGTGCCCACCCAATATGGGGTACTAGGTGGAATGTTTGATTTTAAAACTGGTCAAAAATTAACGGAAGATAGCTTGTTTATGTTAAGCGAATATTCTTACAGAGATGAGTCTGGCGAAGTTGGATTTTCAGGAAAATGTTGGAAACCTAAGCTACAGGATTATTTGGATCCGTGTATTGTAAAGAAATTTCTTTTATTACCAAACTTACAGTGGGCAGTTGGAGAAGCAGTAAAAGAATCAAAATTGCAACCATATTTAGAGTTTTTTAATGAGGTTGGAGGCACACATGTTTTAGTAAATGGCATGCTTGGAAAACAATTTGTAATTAATAACTCAACAACAGATGTGTTCACTACAAAATCAAACACTTTAAATTTGAAAGGTTGCGTAGAAATGAAACCTGTGGTTGCAGCAAAACCTTGCGCTCAAGAAGCTGCTAAAAATCAAGATCCAAACGAACAGGAAGATAAAACGCCCGAAATTGATTCTGCTAAAAGATTTGCACGTCGTTATAGCAAATTGTTTGATCCTAAATGCCAACCTCCAGCTGGAGCATCTGCAGACGCGTGCGGAGGGTATGATAAGTCAAGCGAGGAGTCTATTAAAAACAATACATTTCACGAAAGTCGAGAAGTTTATGGAGGAGATCCACAAGCGGCATCAGATCTAATTACTGGTGCTCATTCAACTAAAGATAATGGATTCTTAATTCCAAATGGCGATGATATAAATGTTTGGTTAAATTCTGGCACAGATAAAGATGATTATACAAATTTAAAATTTGTACCACTTTGGGACATTTTTTATAAAATTGGCGAAGATGGTTTAGATTTAGATAAATTTACAACTAAATGTTCGCAAAAAATGCAAGAAGCCGCTCGGCGACAAATGCGCATGTCTAGAAACTTAAAAGCAATTAATCCAAGTATTAATAGCAAAGTATTAAACATGCAACTTGCGTATACAATGATTGCAAGCACTTGCATTAAATTACAAGCTGACGGTACTCAACAAGGTAATGTGCAAGACGGTATTGAATATCTTAATACGTCAACATCACCTTATACATATCCAATTCAGTACGTAGAAATTTTAAATATTGATCCTGTTACCGGAGCGCCTACTGTTTGGGGTTGCAGAATTCCTAAATGGGGATGCCAAGACAACTCAGATTGCCAAGCTCACAAAGATGCATTTGGAGCTGTTGCATATTGGTGCGGATGCAGCGGTATTGGTTGCGTAAACACTGATGGCGGGTGGTCTAGGTCTGAACCCGGTGACAACTCGTTTGGCATTGGGCATAGAAATGATGGTACTAACAAGTCTTGTACTGTAGCAAGAGTTAATGAATGCGACTGTAATGTTGTTGACGGTAAAGCGTCAAAAATTGTCAATGTTATCAATACTTTAACTCAATCTAGAGCTTTGTAATAAAATCTAAGTTAAAATAAAATGTCAAATCGTTCATTTCGGTCTAGCGTTGGAAGATGCACTATTCCAACTTCTCAAGTCGACGTTAATGCATGCACTGCATGGCGGTCCTCTCCTAACTCAAGTGGCGTAAAAAAGGGTCCTCTAATCAACATGCACTACGATTTTGGATATTTTGGGGGCATTAAAGGCGTGTGCTGCCGCGATTGGAGCGACATTGCCGCAACACCTAAAGCTGTGTACGGCACACTTAAGCCTATGCTTCAAGTTGCGTGCCCTTTAGGACTTGAAGATATTATTCCTGAAGATCAATTTAAATTTACAGTTAAGGGCAAGCTAAAAAAGATTCCGTTGCGTCAAATGATATGTCCTTCCGATTGGAGTGCGGGTCCAATGAATATTCCTTCCAATCCAGCTGACGTGCCCGATTTAGACACAGTAGATTCCAACGTTTCGCGCCGACTAAGAGGATTACGAGATGCTGGAGGATGCCAGAGTTTACCCACAGGCAGCGCTTGTGCCGCTGGTGCATACCTAAACTACCAAGGCGCTAATGGCACACTTTGCTGCGACACGGAACAATCACTAATTAGTGCAAAAGCTGCAAACAACTCAATGTTTGATGTAGCTTGCAGAGATTACGATTTTTGGGCAAAGCAGACGCAAACAAATGGTTCATGGGAAGCTCTGCAAGCCGAAATGTGCAGCGTTCCTGATTGTTATAACGGCTGGTCTGCAACCAATCCCAAATCCTTGCTACCTTCCGGTTTAGGCGGCGCGCTGACTGTGACGGGGTCCACTGTGAATATTGCACAGGGCACGGGCACGCCATTTAATCTTGTGCCTGTACCTGGAGCTACGGATCCCCGATTTATGCTTGTAGCAGCTAATGGTTTTATTGGAGAAATGTCGGATGGCACTGGAATGCAGTTTTTATCCGGCGAGCCTGATTTCAGAGCGCTAATGGTTTATTTAGAGTGCCTTGGTGGAAGCGTATTGCTGAGAACGCCTACTGGAGGAGTGCTGACTGCAGCAACTTACACTTCAAACGGAACTCCAGGGTCTTCGTTGTACGTAGATTATGGCCCAATCGAAACGCCCGACATTGATGATACAGATGCTAGTCAAGATGATATTCAAATTGATGACAACATACCCGCCGATGCCGATAATATTGCAGTTTCATACGCATTTATTCTAGCAGGTGCGGCGTGCAGCCCGCCGTGCCAACATGGCGGAACGTGCGTAAATAGCGCATGTAGCTGCCCTGCAGGGTGGGGCGGCGCAGATTGCGGCTCGTGCACGAAGCAGTGCTTTAATGGAGGTGCATGCTCTAACACTACGGGCGCATGTGTGTGTGTTGGCATGTACGGTGGCGACGATTGCTCAAAAGCTGTACCGTTTATGCTTCAGTTAGTTCGAGCAGATGGTACGGGTTACAACAGGGTCGGAATTGAGCTTCGTGCCGGCGCGCTGGCCATTAACATGCACGCCGAAACTTTGCCAGCAATGTTTTCTTTTGTGCCAGTGGGTGACGGTGTGCAGTACTACATCCAAGTGCACCAAACTGCTTTTGATGGATCGCATTATCCGCCGACGTTTAGTGCTGCTTCCGATACTCCAATTTATCTGCGCACTGGTCCTCCTAACTACTCTGGAGAATCGGAAGGTTATGTGTATGTAACTACAAATTTAGCCGATGCCAACAAGTTTACGATAAATAATCTATCAAATGGCACGTTTTCGCTAATGTATACAATGAATATTAATACGCAGTACCCGCCGCAAAATTATATTGTGGGCGATAACGGAGGTTTTAACATGAACAGCTGGTCAACAGACAATACTTTGCGTGCGGACATGTCAAATGTGTGGCGAGCAGTGCTTCAATAAATTCTCAAAGTTAAATAAATGAATACAACATATACCGTATTAGCGCCAAATCCTCAAAGAGTACCGGCACATTTACTTGCTTCTGATATGCACCTTACTCTTATTCCGCATGCAAATCCCAGGTATTTAAGTTATAAAGCACATACTCAAACTGGCGCTCAACGTATTTTAGACGCATGGGCTAATGGTCAATTGGTGTTAACCGACATTGTTCCGGCAGATAGAGTAGATTCAATTACACAACCATTTTGCGCCGCCAGTTCAACATTTGGCGTAAAAGGATGTAGAGGTTCAACTGCGGATGTGCAAGTGTTCAATGATATTTCGTGCAATTGGGCTTTAAAAAGAATTCAAAGTTCGCGATATGACTGGAAATTAGCTTCTTCTTACACGTACGACGACTCTATTAGCGGTGCTAATAACGCAATTGTTGCGGTATTAGATACTGGCGTAAGTGTAATTCCCGAGTTTGATGATCCGACTGGGATTATAACAAACAACACGCGCGTTACAAAAGCAACTGCTAGTGTTCCCGGAACTGACAATGAAGGGCATGGCACAAACGTAGCTTCTATGGCAGCCGGATTAACGTTTGGAATTGCTAAAAATGCTGCAATTGTTGATTGTGGCATGGTAGGTGGAGGTATTGACGAAGACACCATGTTGACTAATTTAATAGCAGTTATGCGCAAAAATCCAACTAAATTAGTTATCGGAAATTGCAGCTGGGGAAGTTATTCAGAGTGGCCTTACAATCACCCGTTAGCTGGCGGTAATTTTAGATTACGCACACATTCCTGCGTAAGAAAGAATTATGCCGATTTGAGCGTTCGCGATAAATCAATTTATGACAGTTACAATACTATTCTTTCAAGCAATCAGACAGTAATAGTAAAAACGTGTGGAAATGCCCGAGAAATTTTTGCAGGTAGAAGAGGGTACATGTACACTGATTATGCATCAAAAGCAGCTAAAGATATTGGGGATTCACAAATTATACAAACGTTTTTAGGAGGTCCAGCGGGTTTAGATAAACTAGGAGCTGTTCTTACAGCAATGTTTTTAATTCAAAACACGGCAGGCGCTGACGTAAAAGTACTTTCCGATTACACAACTATTAATCCGCTTAATCGAGGTGTAAAATACACTCCTGTGTTAATTAAAGTAAGCGGAAATGTTAAGCAAGCGTCGTTTATGTTTGAACAAAGTGCTGTAAACGTAATTAATAGAAGCTTGCCAATTGTAACGTTTCCTGCTAGCTACAAATACAACTTTGTTTCAAAAAGTAACGGTTATCCGGATCAGGGCGCTTTGTGCTATGTTCAAATGTTAAGTGATGACGGTACTGCATTTGCAAATTTAACTTGGTCAGATCCTGTAATTTACGTAGGAATAGGCGATCGGGCATTTCTTAGCAAAATTACCGGAATTGCGGCGGTTAATGCTTCCGGAGTTGAAACTTATATTTTGTTTCTTGTAACTCCGGGTGCAGTTGCCAAATTTGTTAATTCTTTTACGGGCAATAACGTTCGGGGAAAACCAAATCAGGCATTTATCACCTCAGCCTTACGCTGTGGCGGAAGTGGAGATCCAAGACCGATTTGTTTGCAAGCTTGGGTACCACCACTAGGGTGCGGTTCAAAGTGCGGGCTTAACTTTGAAGATGTAACGCTTTGGAATGATGGCACGTCCGCTTTAGCTAAAACTGGGGGTTATTTATTTTTGAATGCGGAAACTATTTACCCTTTTAAATCACCGGCGTACATAACTGCAGGTGAACCTAACATGTTTTTTGCCAGCGCAACTACTATAGATGATCAAATAGCTAAATTTTCAGGGGTAGCTTGGGGTGGTATGTACGCACCTGGACAGCAAGTCCGTATGGCGGGAACAAAAGAGTTAGAGTATAGAGGGCCTGACAGGGGAGTTTATTTTCAATTTCAACCCGGTTGGAAAAGTGCGTGGCTCGGAAAAGATTATGTAGGAAAATCAGATTATTGGTCATCATTAGATGATGGCACTTCATTTGCATGCCCTTGTATTAGTGGATTGTGCGCTGCTTACATTGCCAAAACCAAAATTACTGATGTGCGTCAACTGTCTGCTTGGCTATCTTTAAATTTTGTTAGTTTGCCAGGAAGAACACGTGATGCAACTATTCCACTTTCTTCAGACGAATGGGCTGTTAATGTTAATGCCAAAGAAACATTGTTTAATACGCAAATTGGAGATTATGATTCTAGAAATACGCCGCATAAAAAACTTGGATTTCTTAAAATTGGATCTGTGTACATGGCAAGCACCCCATAATAAACTGTTGAATAATAAATGGGCAGTTCTAAATCTACCTTAAAAGATGATTCTTACATTGTGCCGCTAATCAACAATTTGGTTATGTTACTTAATGATGGTACGTGGCAAGATTCGGATGGCCAAAAAACTCAAATGTTGTCTAAAGGTCTTATTGCCATTTTGTGCGACACTATAACTTTGCCGGCATTGTCGTTTTTTAACGGAAGCACCGTAGAAGGCAGCAAATTGGATCCTCTAGAGTTTGGCACAGCTCTTAATGTATCTGGCGGTTCGTGCACTGCAAATAGCGCTACGGTTAAGTGGTGCTACCCTCGTTGCCCTGCAGATTATACTGGCGTAGGCCCGGTATGCTGGCAAAACTGTCCTGGTGGATATACCGACACGGGAATTCGGTGCGAAGATTTGTACGGAAATGGCGTGGGTTATCCCAAACTGGACCATTATGATCGGGGCGGAGGCAGGTTAGCGCACACTGCAGGATTTCATGGATTTTTTCAATGTAATGACTGCGGTGCGAACGAGGCTAGTATGGCTCCCTGTTGGTGTGCTCCGGTGTGCACTGCTGACGAGGATGCTAGCATAGGTAGCGGAGACAGGTATAATATTTGCTACCCCAAGTGCAGGCCGGGATACACTGGCAATCTGACCATGTGCGACAAGTGGGCGTGCAATCCAGGCGACTTTGATAATGGCGCGGGATTGTGCTACCCTGCTTGCTTACCAGGTTACACAACAGATACGGGCATCGTGTGCAGCCGCTCATTTACTAAATCTACAACAACTCGCAGTGTGGGCCGCGTAACTTCCGGGGATTGCAATGCGGACGAGGAATCAACAACGATTTTGCCTGAAGAGTTTTTAACCACGTGTTATGGCGGTATGGGCTGGGCGAGGTTGGTGTCTGTGGCAGGTTTAGCGGGTCTAAAGATTCTTAAGAGCCAAGTGCAGTACGACGGGTGCGACAAGACAAGTCGCAGCATGATTTTAAGATTAACGGCTTCGGCGGTAATTACGGTAAACGCAGAGTATGGCTTTAAAGTGTGCCTAGGGTTTCCGATTGGCAAAGATTGTCCTTGGCCTGTGAACACGTATCAGCGCAGCTTTACGTCGCCGGTGACTTTAGATATTGTGCTTACCATTCCTTTTGACACGGACTGGTTTACAACGATTACGATGCATTTAGGTCAATCGGATATAAAGTTTGAGAATATTACGGGCATGGATTTTACGGACTTTATAAGGTTGGCAAGAGAGTGCATGGGCATTGCAAGTGCCGCGGCAGTTTCTGTAGCTTCTGCAATTCCTGCAATTGGTGTAGCGGCTGGGCCTATTGTTGCAGGTCTTATAGCTACGCTGTGGATAACATTGGAAGTTGAGCTTAAAAAGTTGGATGTAAATGTAGTTTATCAGCTTATTAATGAAAAAGCATTAACTCAAATCCCGTCGGATCTGATTGCCAAGTACTGTCCAATCAAAGATGTGCCGCTACTTCTTGCTGGTGATCCTTGCAAGTAATTCTTGCAAGTAATTTTTGCAAGTAATCCTTGCAAATGGTGCGTTAAAGTCGGCGGCGACCTGGGGACTGTAGTATAATAAATGGATTGGATGTTTAAAAACCCATTACGCGATTTGTATTTAAATGGACCCTCGGCGTTAGGGCTGTGGGCAGGTAAGCGCGCTGCAGACATTTGCGCCGAGTTGACAAAAGTGCCAGCAATTACGTGGGAATTAATGGCTTCTGAGTGCGTGCTGTTGATAGACAGACAGTTTAACAGCATTTACGTTACGGTAAGCTTTATTCTCTACTTGTCGGTAGTGTATCACGTATTTACGCAACTTTGGTTTAAATTTTTTATTTTGCGTCCTGCGCTGAACACTCTGCGGTGCATTGGCACAAAAGAGAATAAAACTTTAGAGTAAAATGAAGGTGCACGTAGGCTGTGGAAAGCGGTTTTTGGAAGGCTGGACGCACGTGGATATTGCGGATTATCCGCATGTGGATCTAAAGCATGACGTAGCAAAGCTAAATGAAGTGTATCAAGGCAATGTAACCGAAATGTACGCAAGTCATGTACTCGAGCATTTTGGTCGGCATGAGGTGCAGAGCGTGTTAAACGTTTGGAGTGAGTGCATGGCACCTCAGGGTAGAATCTGGATTGCAGTGCCCGACTTTGAGGCTGTTGTAGCGCAGTATTTGGCATTAAAAAATTTGAAAGAAGTGACGGGTTTATTGTATGGCGGTCAGCGCGATGCGTACGATTATCATAAAATTGTGTTTGATTTTGAGTCTTTAAAGACTGCTTTAGAGGCGGCTGGATTTAAGGATGTCAAACGGTACAATCACGCCGAGTTTTTGCCGGAAGGCTTTGACGACTGGTCGCGCTCCTATTTACCGCACATGGATTTAAATGGCAGACTCATGTCTCTCAATGTTACAGCAACAAAGAATGTAAGGCGGTAATGATATGCACAGGGTTTTGAATGTGTACATTACCATCGCTCAAATCTTTTTGCAAAAAGCCTTCAGAATCAGCATACGCGTTATGAACGTCAATAAACGTATAGTTATGCTGTAAACATATTTTGCTTAGCGCCTGGTTAAAGTAAGCTACGTAAGCTTTACGCTCATCGTCAGTGCCTAGGAAAGGGTATTCTGCGTTTTCAGCATTCTCATTTTTGCGCACTGCTGGCGTAATGCTAAGGATGCATGTTTTTAAAGACGCAAATTGACGCACATTTGCATCAATCGATGCCGCGTATGTTTCAACAATGCTGTTAATTACGCTCTGGTAATTGTCGTCGACACAACGCTTTTTTATCTGACATCTGCAATCAATCTCTCCGAATGCAAATATTACAACGTCACCTTCGCAAATTTCAGCAAAATTTTTAAGATTTAAGACATCCAATTTGTGTTTTCCAAAAGAATACGCTAATTTAGGACCAATATTGTGGGTAAAGACGTTTGCAATGCAATTAAACCCAAATTGAGCGTGGCTGTCTCCAAAAGTGTGTATGCGATTGTTTAGGCGTAAACTCAGAGATGATTTCAACGAGTGTTTAATTGCAGCCCAAAATTGCAACGAAGTTACGGCAGCTGCCCGCTCAGCGTTTGTTTTCATGACGTTTGTGTAATCTACCTGCGAGTTTTCAATAGACGAGTAGCCGGGCGCTTGTGTGGCTAACATGGGGTAAATTGCCCACGTACGTCCTCTGCTATGTACGCTGTGTTTATAAAACACGTCAATTCCAGATACTTCGTGTTGAAGACGCGCAGCACAGTTAGGCCATTGTTCTGGAAGGCCTGGCGCGTACGTTAAGACAAAGTCATAGAGCGTGTCGCGCATAATGTACGCGTGTGTAGTATACGCTCCAAGCGCCCGAATCATATGTGCACTATCTAAAAATCCGGTTTGCACATTGTGTCCAAGCATGCAAATTTCCCAATGTGGCGGTAAATAGAGCTGGCGGTTTAGCCAATCCGTAGTAAACACCACGTCATCTTCCAATATTAACACCCACGGGTAATTACGCTGTTTTGCTATAGATACGGCTAATACGTGGGATTCAAGACATCCACGCACGGGATCTCGGTGACGTTTAACTATAACAAACTCTACTTTAATTCCCAGGCTTTCGCATTGTGCGGTCACTAATTTGCGACGCTCTACTTCTTCAATTAGCGAAATGCATAACGCAACAGGTTGACCTTCTGGAAGTTTAAGAAATTTTCTGATTCCTTGTTTATCATCAATGTAATTTTTAACGTTCAAAATTTGATGAATTACAGGCCACATCTGATGCTGCAAAAGCACGTTTTGTTTTGCAGCATGAACAGCTTGAATTTGAATACTTGATGGAGGATTCGAAACTGCATTAAGTACAACACTTAAAGCATTTTCTAAACTTTTAGGAAGCGCAATGAAAGAATCGCGTGGTACAAATTTGTCAAGGTTAGGCGCGCCCCAGTATAGCGGTATTGCCCCTGCTAACCACGCGTCCATGACTTTTTCTGTAAAATAATTGTTATGTTGCGCGTTTTCACAAGCTAAAACGTACTGATATTGAACAAGAACATTGTATCTGCACCTAGATTTATGGTCTCCAGCTATGCCTTTGTAACGTCCTGAAAACTTGGAAGCGTCTAAGCCTATGCCAAAAACATCTACGGCATCCCCTAAAGCGGCTGCTATTTGCTCTGCCAATCTTAAACGAGCTTTGTGACCATCGGTAAGCGCTTTGTTGCTTAGTATTATAGCTAAACGCTTTGATCTTGGAATTTGATGTTGTTGATTAAGCAAAGCGTGCATGGGTTTTAGTGTCCAATGCGGGTTCACAGCATCAAAAACCCCATTATATAAAGCACCTTCAATTTTAGGAGGTGAAACGTCAATTTCAGGAGGCTCAAGTTGAAAAAATATGCATTTGCGGGGATCAGGAAGTGGGCCGTAAGGGTAGTTTTGAAATATTACAATTATGTCAGCCAAATCCGGTGACGAACATGCTTCTAAATTGTTCCATTTTCCATCGTTTTCAGGTGTCAATCGAGAGACAACGTACATGGGATCAAATCCTGGCCAGTATATAGCTGATCCAAACGCAAAGAACACGCGTTTTTGATTGCTAACATTGTTGTTATTTATACCAACTGCGGCATACACTTGTGGCAAAACTTTTATAGCTGCATCCGATCCATCAAACCTAGTTGCAAGTTCGATGAATGGAATTCCAGAGCGCACGTCGCCTAAATTTAAATATGCGTTAAACGCAGCAACCGCGGCTTTACAAGTTGGAAATGTTTCAATACTTTGTTGGCGCGCAACATGCGATAAGTAAGGATTTATGTGTAATAATGCTTCGGAAAGCATAAAATAACTCATTGCTTGCAACTCGCCGTTAAGTTTACGCGCAGCATCTAAAAAATGCAATGTCGCTTTAACCCAATTTTGATTTAACATGGCATTTTGGCCAAGTTCTAAATCAGGATCTAAATCAACGTTGCTAACCGCGTGAATAAGCGTAGCCCCGGATGCCATTTTATTTTGGTTGTTAATTATATACACATCAAAACAACGCAATTACAATCGCATAAGTACTGCTTGATCAAACACATTGCCCCAGAAACGCAATTGAGCAGTATTTTGACAAGCCTCTTGAACTGCTTGAAGAACGCCGCAAGAAGGCCGGTAATCATCGCAAACTATCCATCCGCCCCTTCTTACTTTTTTTTGAGCCAGTTTTAAGTCACTTAGAGCCCCGGTGTACGAGTGATCGCCATCAATGTACATCCAATCCAGCGAACCGTCTGGAATTTCTGAATCAACATTTATAGAAAATTTGCGAATGAATTTAAGTTGCGTATTTTGTGCAACACTTTCAATTTTTAATTTTGTTTCGGTGAAGATACGATCTAAATCTGTTTGAGCGTTTTTGCTAGATTGTTCTCCAGTGTCAGTATTTTGCGCCTGATAAGGATCTATTAAATATAAAAGAGACGGTTGCACTACCGAAAGAACAGTGCGAGTAAATCTGCCTTTCCATACACCTATTTCACAACCTATACTGTCTCGATTAAATAGTGACAATAGCGCATACCTCCAGGCGTTTTCGCCCTCTTCGTCGTGCACTGGTGATGCAGGCCGCGCATTCCAAAATTGATGAGCCATTTAATAATTGCAAACAAATCTTCACAAAATAATTAACGCGGCAAAAGACAAAAATAGTAAATGCGCGTTTTACTTTAAATGTTTAGCAGAGCGCATCCACCGCGATATGCGGTATTTGCCGGAGCTGGTCAAAGAGGCTTAGCTTATGCTGGCGTGCTGTGCAAGCTGAAAGCCGAGTATGGTTTAGAACTGTGCGATGTAGTGTTGGGCGCAGGCGGAACTTCTATTGGCTCCTTTTTTGCTTTATTGGTTACGTGTGGCTTTACGTCGGAAGAAATATTAATGGAACTGAATGCCACGCCCATGTCGGAGCTGCTCTCGCTCAACATTGGATTGTTATACTCTAACTACGGCATGGACGACGGAATTCGGCTTGAAGCCTTTGTCAATCGATTGCTGCAAAAGAAAATGGATATGATTAAGCCTACGTTAAAACAGCTGTATGAGCGCACAAAATGCACGTTTGTAGGTGTAGCTACTGATATAGGGTTGTACAAGCCGGTGTATCTAAGCGCCCGTACCTATCCCGATATGCCGGTATCGCGCGCCGTGGCTATAAGCATGGCCATTCCGCCAGTATTTTGTCCGTTCAAGCACAACGGTCAAACATTAGTAGATGGTGGATTTGTAGACAATTTTCCAATGCATTTATTTCCACCCGATTTAACGGTAGGCTTTCGTACACAATGGAACGCCGGGTTCTCTCTAGACGGGTTTGAGCAGTACTTTGGCCGATTGTGTTACTGCGCCATGGCAGCATCAGAAGCTGCCATGTGGGAAAAGTTGTCTGATGAAACTAAAGCGCGCATTGTGACTATACCCACGGGCGACGTAACAACTATTGACTTGAGATTAAATGAAGATGAAAAAGAGCAAATTATTAGTACGGGCAGAGCCACTTTGTTAAATAAAGTGTTCAAGTAAATTTCTTTTTTAATATAAATGTCGTTACTTACTGAGTACGATGCTACTGTTATACAATCACAGCAAGCAGTTTTTTTGTTGCCAAAGATTACAGGAGGAGGGGGAGGAGGTGGTGCGGCATATTGGGCAGTGAATGGCGGACCTACGGATGTTGTGCAAGGCGATAATCTTGCCGGTGGTTACCAGTGCGGTCGTAATTCTAATGGACAAGGTAACTTTGCAGCAGGTTCGTATAGCGGCAACAACATTTCAGGATTTGCAAACTTTGCTCTGGGCATTTCCTCGGGTGGTAACGTGACCGGAACTGGTAATAATGTTACTGGTGCAGGCAATTACGCGTTTGGAGTTTATGCTGGAAATTATGTTATTGGCAGTGGAAATGTAGCTATTGGTTTTGAAGCTGGAACAAATGTGACGGGAAGCTCAAACACGTGTTTAGGAGATAAATCCGGCGTTAACATTAGCGGAATATGGAACATTGGGCTTGGTCGAGATGCAGGCGGCATTATTGTAGGACAAAACAACGCGGCATTAGGTATTTCCTGTGGAAGATCTATTGTAGGAGAAAGTAACGTGGCTATTGGAAATGAATCGGGTACATATATTAGCGGCAGCAACAATTGGGCAGGCGGGGCTTTTGCAGGGCAATATATTACTGGATCTAACAATTGGGCTGGTGGAAAATCCGCGGGTCAGTATGTTAATGGATGGGAAAATATAGCACTTGGCGTTGGAGCCGGCGTTACCGTCGCTGGATTTGGCAATGTAGCATTAGGGTACGGTTCAGGCCAAGGCATTACAGGCAACAACAACTTTTGTGCGGGTAATTTGGCAGGAGTAAATTTAACCGGCTCAAATAACGTTTTACTTGGCGTTAGCGCAGGCTACAATTTGGATATTACAAACACATTTGTAGTCAGCTGTCCTAACTTAAAAATTGGCATTACTGGTGGCAACATTGGCTTTTGTGACGCTCCTTTAAACCCCAGAGCTAGTGTAACAAATGGGTCGGATATTACGTATGTAGTAGGTATTCTTGCACAATTAGGATTGGTTATATCTGTTCCATAATTTGCTTTAATTTCTACGTTTTTAATAAAATGAATTTTGCCTATTCTTCGTTTACTCTTGGCCCTAACCAAAATTTAAAACCGTCGGCACTTCGATCAATTAATGGAAACGTACCAGGAGCCTACACTAATTTAGCACATCCTAAGCCAGCTCCTATAAAGTCTGTGTACTATTGGGGTTGGAGTACAAACGACGACGTAGCCACGCTAAATGCTATTTTAGGTCTTACGGCACCAAACGGCGGACCTCAAATTACTAATTTACACGTATTCATGAACTTTCCTAAAGACATTGATCCTATTGATCCCAATAACCCTGTGCAAGCTTTAACAGTGTGCCCCGGCCCGCGCACAGATAGTGGTGGCAGACTTGTAGCATGCTCAGCCGCAGCTTGCGCTGCAAGTTCTAATCCCAACAATTGTGACGTTTATGGCACAATGGAAGATCAGCTTATGTCGCCGGTAGATCCGACTAATTTATCAAAGGGTATAAAGTTGGATGTTTATGGCCCTATTTTGCAACAAATGAGAAAACGTGGAATAAGCATTATTTTAAGCATGCTTGGCGGTCACGGTCAGCTGGGGCCTCGCACTCCCATGGCAGCTCAAGGTACAAAGCAATTAGCCCAATATTTTATAGACTTTATTGGGCAAATGAATTGGGACGGTATTGATTTTGACGATGAGTACTACGATTATGCAGATGGTTTGCCTACACCCATGATAGAATTGTATAAAGCGTTATACGAAATTGGACATCCATTAGGATACACGTTTTCGTTACCGTTTTATACTCCCCAATTTGATTTATTTACTAATGATCCTAGCATTGAGCCTTACGTAGATTATGCTATGGACATGCAATACTCCGGAAATCAGCAGCCTACCGGAGGAGCTAAGATGCCTAAATCAAAATACATGTTTGGCGTGGGAGTGCAAGAACCTGATCCAAATGGCACCGGAAAAAAATACGCCGCAGATTGTACGCCATCAGCTGTTGATCGTTCTAAATATCCTCAAGGTGTCATGACGTTTGGCGGACCGTGGTCAAGTGCGGCTTCCGTTGTGAATAATGTGGCTACAGTGCTTTATCCAACTCAATCAAAAGGCCAATTAGGCGGGCAGGCACAAGCGACGCAGCAAGCATCGCAACAAGCAAATCCCGCAGTCTAAATATTTCTCAATATTAATAAATGAGTCACTTACACTGCAGACATAGACGTTTAACGCGTCCGCAACAAGCGCCGATAAAGTCAGTGTATTATTGGGGGTGGAACACGGACAACGACGTGGCAACTCTTAATGCGATTTTAAATGCAACCACGCCTGACGGCAGACCTCAAATTACCAACTTGCACATCTTTATGGACTTTCCCAAAGACATTGATGCCATTGATCAAAACAACCCCGTTCAGGCGCTAACAACATGCCCTGGGTCGCGCATGGATGGAAGCAGGCATGTAGAGTGTACTGCAGCTGCGTGTGCCGCGTACCCTAATAATTGCGACGTGTACGGCACAATGGACGATCAGCTTAATGCGCCGGTTGATCCTAAAGATTCGTCAAAGGGAATTAAACTAAACGTGTATGGACCCATCCTTCAACAAATGCGGCAACGCGGAATTAGCATTATTTTGAGCATGCTTGGAGGTCATGGGCAGCTAGGACCTCGTACGCCCATGTCGGCTCAAGGCACAAAGCAATTAGCGCAATACTTTATTGATTTTCTAGGCAAAATGGATTGGGACGGAATTGACTTTGACGACGAGTATTACGCGTTTGATCCTACAGTGTACCCCAAACCCTCACCTGCGCCCATGATTGCCCTATATAAGGCGCTATACGAACTGGGGCACCCGCTAGGCTACACGTTTTCTTTACCCTTTTACGGCCCTCATCTCGATTTGTTTCCCGACATTAACAGCTCTATTGACTATGCTATGGACATGAACTACTCAGGATCTCAATCGCCAACTGGACGCGCCAATTTGCCGGTATCCAAGTACATGTTTGGCGTTGGAGTCCAAGAACCTAATGCGCCGTCTATTGGGTCTGGGTATGCCGCCCAGTGCTCGCCAACTACTGCTGATCGCTCAAATTTGCCACAGGGCGTTATGACGTTTGGCGGGCCGTGGTCAAGCGCTGAGCCGGTAGTAAAATCAGTTTCCAGCGGCTTGTTTGGCGCGTCCAGACGTCGTTGAATAAAATAAGCAAACAAATTAAAATGAAGAAAGCTATTGTGGCTGCAGAAGACATTGTAAAGCTGCTACCGCCCAAGTTTCAGCGCTACATTCAGGTTTTGCAACGTATTCCGGTGCCTGTAGGTCCGTGGCCGCTCATTGAAACCGATGCGTGCCAGATTTGGCCTGTTATTGCATCAGAAGGCGCTAATGCCGGATGCTATGTAAGTGGCACTGACGAGATTCTTAAAGTCATGCGCGACAAGGTGGATCGTATGACTGTAGAAGGCGTAGTTAAGCGTCACGTGTATGAAGTCGCCGGACTTGAAACTAAAGATCGTAGCGGAGCCGAGGTGCGCAAGTTTATGAATAAGGACAAGCGCGATTATGCCATTAACGACATTCACGGCTATGTGTCTGAAGATACAATTGCAACTACCGAGTTTTTTCATGAAGCTATTCTAGGCCAAGCGCTTGCAGATGCGCTGAAAGACAAGACGCCGCACATTACTCAAACAAGGGCCGCTTTTTACAACGAGAGGGATGACAAGGGCGCTATTCTGATGGAGCGCGTGACGTGCACGTTGCATGATGCTCTGAAGGATAAGCACAAGTTTAGGATGGATGGCTCCGATGTAGCTGGCATCTACTTTCAAGTGCTGCACACGCTCAGTGTGGCGCAGCATGTGTGCAAGCTTAAGCATCATGATCTTCACGACAAGAACGTGTTTATGAAAAGGATTACGTCAGATATGGAGTGGAAAGGCCAAAAGTTGGTAGATGCGACGCATTTTAAGTATACTGTAGGCGACCAATCGTTTTATATTCGCAATCCGGGCTACATTGCTCAGCTTGCCGACTTTGGGTTGAGCAGCGCCGTGATTGACGGCATGTCCATTGAGCGCGTAGATCTAGAGCTTATTGGTGCCGGAGATGACGAGGAGGAGGATGAGGCATGGGGCGAGTGGACTCCAGTTTTAGACAAGAGACGTGGCTATGATGCTCAAGTCTTTTTCTGCGAAGATCCAGTATCTTCTAAATCGCGACTTGCCGATGATGACGATTTGGCCGAATTTACCAAGCATGCTCTTGAGTGCGCCAATGCGGGTATTGGGCGCACAACTGATCTTGGCAGACCTTCAGTAATTACCGACTTTCCTCCCGACCGCCTAATTTTAGCTTTATATGCAGCTAGTGGCGTCAAGTACGATTTCACCGTGCCGCCAGTAGGAGGCAAGGTGGTGCACATTGCGCACACGGATATTCAAGCGTACACTCCGCAGGCGGCTTCTGCTAGTAGGGGAGGTGGTGGTGCTAAAAAGAAGAAGAATAAGAAGGAACGCACGTTTTCGCCCAACAAGAGACGCAAGGGTCAGCCTAGAAAATAAATGTGTATTATAAAGATGTCTATTCAAAACTTGTGTCTTCACTCTGCCGACTATGGTGCCCCATATTTGTGCGCGGGCAACATGGGCATTCTGCGGTGCGACATGCCCCAAATGCCAGATTCCTCAGTGTTACTAAATGGCAGCGCGCCTTTTACCAAATGGCTTAGACAGCGCATGATTCAAGTAGTGCTTACTAAACTGCCTCCAGGCCAGCTTCGCGCCACGCAGCAAGAATTGGAGCAGACTAAGGTTATGGGCATGGTAGATAGCGCTAAAGCGGGTACGTTTACGCCATGGTCGACTCCTGACGGCAAAGGTGCAGTGCAAGTAACGCAAGATGGCTACATTCTTGACGGACATCACCGCTGGGCCGCAACGACCATATTGATTCAGCAAGGCGTTATTTCGGCATCTACACTTATGGATGTGCTTGCGTACGTTGGCGCGCCAACTACTCGTCCCATCTCGGTTGCCAACATGCTTGCCATTTCTAACATTGCAGGCGACGCGGGTGGAGTAGGACATTCCAAGTGCCCTGCATACGAAGGTGAGCCTTGGGTAGATGAAGGTAGAAGAATGCGAATGTGTTATGCCCGGTGGTAAGCGTTAATTTATTATACTTTAAATTGTGAGTCAAAAATAAACAATGGCAGAGGCGCCTAAAGCGTTTGAAACTGCTGGGCGTCAGTCAACTACAGTCTACGTCTTTCCAACTAAAGTGAACGTTAACTCGCTACACCGCGAAGAACAAGTGAGGTTGGCTATTCATTATTTGGAAAAGGAAGATGCTATGCCGGCAGAGACTTTGGGCGCCATTGCGCAAAATTTGAGCAGGGCAGCTGCAGAAATGTACCCTTCTGATCCGTCGCCCATTGTGGTGCTGCACTACCACGCGTCGCTGAAAAAGCTGGATGTGCATGCCTCTGAAGATGCCGAGCACACTCGATTTATTCTACAAGCCGACGGTTTGCCGCCTCTTCTTGATGCCCTGCGCACAGTAAAAGGCCCTAAAGCAGATGCGTGCCTAGTTTTGGAAACTGTGGAAGATTCAAAGTCTACTAGCATTCCAGAGCGTTTGGCAAATCAGGTGGATATGGCCATGTATGCCAACGTGAACGTGCCGGACAACATTACCACATTTTTGGGCTGGCTTGCAAAATAAAATCTTTGAGTAAAAGTAAACAATGTCTCTTCTCACCGAGTATGATAGCACGGTCATTGCATCCCAGACCATTGTAGCCCTTCAAGGCGGCGGTGGTGGTGGAGGAGGTAATACTTATGTTAGTGGCAATTTGTTTATTACCGCATCTCCGGTAAATATTAATGGCACAATGTTTGTAACTGGCACGTCTAATATTACTGCAAGCACTGTGACTATTACGGGTATTGTAGCTGGTCAAAATGTTAATATTACCGCTGGTACTATTAATAATTATAACGCAGTTATTACATCAGCGGACACCCTGCTTGTAACGGGCGCTATTTCGGGGCTTAGCACTCTAGCAATTAGCGGCGGTATTTCTGGCGCAAGCCTACAAGTAGCGGACATTACGGGCACTTCGTCGCTGTATGCTGCTAAAGCAGAAATTGAAAACGGTTTAACTGTTTCAACTGGAACTACCAAAATTACGGGAAGTTTACTTGTGTCTGGTCCGTTCCTAGGATTTTTTGGAGGTTCGACCGGATTGCAAACGGTTACTTCAAATGACGGTGTAACTGGAATTATGGCCGCTCTTGAAGCGTACGGCTTAATCATTAGCGCGGGCAATGCATAATAAAAATCTTAATTTGTAAAAAATGTTTGATGTTTTGCATAATGTAGTGTTACGCGTGCGCATGCCAGAAGGATTTAAATGCAGTGACATGTCCAAAACCTTAAACGGCATTAAACGCTTTATTAACCACGAACCGCGGTTCATTCTGTGCATTGACACTACGCGCGTGGATGTGTGGTCGCCCATTGAAATTACAAAAATAACGTCTATGCTTATCGACTTTATTAAAGAAAACAAGCCCGTGTTTGACCAGAGGTGCATGACTACCGTCCTGTTGGTCAAATCAGCTGTTTTAAAGAATTTGTTAATTGGGGTAGTGGCTTTAGCCAATTCGCCCACACCCGTGCACATTGCCAATTCAGAGGAAGAAGGAGGAAGATTTATTTCTCAAGCGCTACAGCTTATCGTCTAATAGAAGGATGCCGCGCTAAGGCCGCTAAAGTCGCCACCACCTATCAGGCCCTTTCTACGGAGAACAGCGCCCCACGCCAGGTACACAATCACCGCCGACGCGCCAATCAGGCCCGCAATGCTAGAACCGTACACCGCCTTACCATCGGGCGTCTCGCCGTCCTTCACACCAATAATAGACTGGGCTAGCGTAATAGATAGCCACGCAACTAGAAGCACAACGCCAATCTTTTGGTAAGCAGCAGACATGTTTGGAAGTGTAAGTTTATCATCACGCAAGATTTTATTTTTGCAGACAATACAGAAAAAAAGTGCCGTGTCTAGAAGGTGCCCAGGCCGACTTAGTAATTATCATTTCAGCTCCATGATCGGCTTTGTGCTCATCCAACGCTTCCCGTGTTTCTAATGTAATCACCTCGCCAGTCAAATTGTTCTTGTACTGCGGCCTGTATCCTAATGGCGCGTACGTGTACAATGGCATGCCTTGAGCAGGAAAGGTTTCGGGCGTATCTTCTTCTGATCCGCTCTGCACATGCCCGTCGTCGCAAAAATGCCATTTTTGACCGCGATGAACGTATGCCGCATAATGACCGCCAGACCCTACTTGACCTCGCCACACAATCACCGAAACCAGCTTATACCGATTTTCATTTAACAGCAATTCAGGCTCAAAATCAACGTGTTTGCTTGAATGCGGATCTGTAATAAACACTAATACTTCACCGCCCACAAACGATGTCAATGTGCGCACAGTGCACGCGTCTGTAGTCGTAACTTCCTCTCGTGGAAAAACTTTGGATAGCGTGAACTCGGTTTTTCCGTAATGCGCTAGACTCTCCACTTTTTGCTGCTCTTTAAAACTTTCCTTTTCCACTTTGCCGTCTGCATACGTGCGCGTCACGTTGCGCACAGTTTGAAAGCAGTATTGCGGACATGACGTTAAAAAGTATTCGCCGGCATCATGCTGACCGTGTGCCCACATTCCTGCAAGTAAATGTTTTGCCGATACGGCGGGAAGAGTCGCCATGTTGTGCAGCACTTGGCCTACTGCCGACCCTTCAAACAACTGGGTAACTTGAGGCTCGCTTGCACATGCTGTCAACAATGACACAAGCCAACACATGCTTCCCGTCTCATTCTCCGGAAGTGCCAAATTATCCATTTAATATACGAAACTCTTGAGAGTAATAAAATATGCCGCGCGTACTTCCTGCAACAAGTATTGTGGATTTTAGGTGGGTAAATCCGTTTGCCGAGTCCGAGACGTTAAACAAGAATGCGCGCAAATATTTGGCGTCTCGCAAACTTCCTTTATACCGGAGTTTGCAAGCTGGTTACAAAACGCCATTAATTCTTATACCAGGTCTAGCATCAAGCCGCGTGTATGCCAAGTACAGAGATCATACTACGCCTAAATGCTGCTACCTTCCAGAAGTGCCGCCGTGCGGAGCTGATGATCGAAAGATTCAGGATAGTTGGGAGCAAGTGTGGGCATCGACATGGGGCGTGACGCGCAACGATTGCTGGCGCGATTTGCTTCGCATGGGATTTAGCGACGGCAGTTTTACGGAAGCTGTGAACAAGACAGCATGGCGAAGTGAAAACATTGTCGATGGCCGTTTTGTGCCTTCCGCGGATTTTGGCGGGGTTGAAGGATGTGCGGATTTGCTGACAATTGCAGGTGTACTTAATCCTAGCGCGGCGTGGGTGTATCGTAATTTAGTTGATTTTGTAGGCGCAACTAAAGGTTACGTGCCTGCTCAAACCGTGTTTGGAGCGCCATACGATTTTACTAAAATTACGAATAGCGACTACATGTTTGCCTACTACCACCGTCTAAAGCTTATGATTGAATACGCGTTTGAAACGAATAATGGCAATCCGGTAGTCATAGTGTCTCACTCGTTAGGCTGCCCGGTAACAAACACGTTTTTTAATCTTTATTTGCCTAGCGTGATGAGCAGTGTTCAAGCTGCAGGAATCTGGAAAGACACGTTTGTAAAAATTTGGATTCCAGTAGGCGGCCCGTTTGGAGGTTCGTCAAAAGCGTGTCGAGCCATTATGCGGGGCGACGGGCTAGGTATGGATGCAATATGTCTTACTGAGTGCTTGTCGTGGTACAATGAGTTTCAAAAGCTCATATCGGGATTGGTGTGGATGACTCCCGACTCTTCTGTATTTGAGAACTTTAAGGTGTGCGAAATCAAAAAGGGGGCGCGCACGCAAATCTTTTTAACTGAATTGGCATCACTTGTAACCATGTATTCAGTAGCCGGTAAAGAGGATACTGCAATGGCGCTAGTGACCAACACGCAGCCTTTGTCAACATATGTAAAGGGCGCGCCTGGAGTTCCGGTTCACGTGTTAACTTCGTCGTGCACAAATGGCACTGAAGGCTCGCAAATATACACGCACAAGCAAAACACGGGAAACTTTGCTGCAGATTATGATGTCGAGTGTATAGATGAGCGCGATTCGTACGTCGAACTGTTCAAGACGGAAGGGTTGCCTACTCGGCTACAATACGAAATTCGCGACGGTGTGGCTGTAAAAGACATGATGGGCGATGGAACTGTGCCCTACATGTCGCTCATGGTGCCGCGTACGTGGAAAGCTGGAGGCTCCAATCCCAACGTAAATGCATTTGGCAAACAATTGCCAACCAAATTTACGCATTGGACAGGCGGCCAGGAAGTTGAGCATAAAGATATCTTGGCAAATCCGGCGTTTCTCTCACTTGTCGCCGATTACCTCTAGTTCTGTGCCCACTTGATCTCTTGGCGTGCCCACTAGATCTCTTGGCGTGCCCACTAGATCTTTTGGCATGCCCACTAGATCTCTTAGCATGCCCACTAGATCTCTTAGCGTGGCCGCTAGATCTTTTAGCGTGACCGCTAGATCTCTTAGCGTGGCCGCTAGACCGCTTTTTAGACTTTTTTCTTGGCGACAATTGTTCGCCACCGCCGCCGTAAAGAGGTGTTACAGGAATGCTTTTTGTAGACGCTGCGCCCATAGTTTTATTTAAATAAATTTTATTTTACAAATCTCCCCGCAGCAGAGCAAGTTCTCTTGCAGCGTCCGCGTTAGTTGCCGCAAAAGCTTTAAGCACGCCAATAGCGGCGCGTGCATTAGGTACTGCCGCAATGGCGCCTGCAATGCTCAGGGGCTGACTAACACCTGCACTCTTTAGTGCACTGGCCACACAGCCTCTCGCAGCTCGAGTCCCAGTGCCGCAGCATCTACCTTTAGAATTGGACACGGAGCAGCTAGTTCCATCAGGACACTTGCCTGCCGAAGTATAAAACTCACCTGAAGGGCACGTAGAGCCATCCCAGTTCCGACCTTCGCGAGTGCACGAGTAAGACATGGTTTTTTATACCAAGCAACAATAAAAATGTCTGGCTGCTGTACTTATAATGCCAACCCGTCCAGTCAAGGCAGTGCGGAAAACGTGAGTTGCACAGGATCACTTATTCCTCAAGGTGCGTGCAGCGACTTTTACAAGGGCACGTGGAGCTCAACTGAATGTCCTTCGGGCAAGTACGCCTACGACGCCTCTGTGCTGCCGCATAGTAACCAAGCCTTTTGCACATGCGCCTCTGGCGGAAGTCAATGCAGCCAACTGGCTAAATTGGCAGAGGAGAGATTAGGCGCTGTACTCCGTCCAATTCGAGCCACACCTCAAACCGTGGAAAGCATGTGGCTTGAGTGGACTGCGCGATACGGTAATTCTGGAGATAGAAAGGCGTTTGATACGTTTGCGCGCACTGTCAATGTAGTTAGAGGGCATGGTGTAGGTGCGCACCGCGATTTCTACAAAATGACGCTAAACAAGTTTTCTACTGTACCTGCACACCAATTCAAAGTGCGTTTTGGATTTAAACAAACTCCGGCATCAAGGCTGCGCATGTCCCTCAAAACTCCTTCGCCACTATTTGCCATTTCCAAAAAAGCAAATATGCCGCTGCCTGTAGCCGCAGATTGGCGGCTAAAAACTACAGTCACAATTAGCAAAGATCAAGGCAGTTGTGGCGGATGCTGGGCGTTTTCAGCTACTTCTGCGCTAGAAGGGTTTTATGCGCGCTCGACGGGTCAGTTAGAGTCCTTTGCCGTGCAGCCTTTTATCGATTGCGTAAACAATGGCAAGAATGGGTGCAATGGCGGCGAGCCTGCCGACGTGTTTCATTACGTCCTTGATGTAGCTAAAGGCAAAGTGTGTCCGTTTAAGCAAGTGCCGTACACAAGCGGCTCTACGCAAGAAGATGATGATAATCTGCGAGGTCGGCGACGTGATGATGACGGTGGTGGTGGTAATACGTGCAGCGTGCAGTGCGGCGTGGCTATCAACTTTACCAAAATTCACATTATCCCGCTTAAACCGACGGATACACTGGAAGAGCGCGAGGATTCGTTTATGCGCACGCTCATTCATCACGGGCCCATTTCGGTAGCTGTAGCATCTCAAGATTCGTGGTCAAATTATCACAGCGGCGTCATTGTGCCTGATCGGGCATACTCGGACGCTGATTTGAATCATGCCGTGGTGTTGGTAGGTTATGGTGCGGATCCGACTTTGGGCGGCAAAGAGTACTGGCTCATTAAAAATAGCTGGGGCCCAGATTGGGGCGAAGGCGGGTTTTTTAGAATTCCTAGAGGCAACATGTGGGGCACGGCGCAAGTGTGGGGCGCGGCAGGTCCGTTTGGCATGCTGGCATACGAAAGCCCATTTTTATCTTAACGCTTAGAAATGGATATTGATTGCACTATCTGCGACTTTGTAAGGAGTTGCCAAGCCGCGTTAAAATTAAGCAAAATTGAATGTATTGAAGTTGCAACTAGATTTTACGCTAAACAACCTCAAAATGTCCTCCTCGAAAAGCAACTCGTCCCCCCGCCGCCAACGTCTACGGAGCTCCAGCAGCAGCAGCGGCAGTGAACACCACAGCCATTACAGTGATGAGCAGAGCGATCATCACAGTGAGCACAGTGATGAGCACAGCGATCATCACAGTGAGCACCACAGCGATGAGCAGAGCAATCATCACAGTTATACGCGACGCTACACTGCGGCCAAGCCCAATGTGGTGCTATGCTTCCGGTGCGGCGAGATGGGGCATGATGTGGATCAATGCCTACGATTTAAGGTTAAACTGTGCAAGTATTTTATGGAAGGATGGTGCGAGCGTGACGACGAGAGAGTGCCCTGCCCTTTTGCGCACGGCGAGGCTGAGCTCAGACGGCCTTGGGTTAAGAAATGCGTGCGCGTATGGTCCGAGTTGAGAGGCGATGCGTGCATTGGCGGATGTGGAAAGTTGGGACACACGTACACCGAGTGCCCACTTAACCGAGATTCTGAATAAAGTATTTATTAACACCAACCATTACCAAACACAGAAGCGCTGCGATGCAAATTACCACTACTACCTGCGCCAACAAACGGATTGGAAGATTCGTTCCCGCTCTCTCCCGCAAGCTCGAGCAGTAGCGCTTTGCCAATTTGCGACGCCGTAGGTCTACGATTAGCAAGCATAAACACAAACGATTTGTCCGCAGCCCACTCGGGGACTGACGTGTTTTCAATGCAATTCGTTATCGGCACGCCATCAAGCTGCACTTCCAAGTAACACGATCCTTTAGGCTTGTAAATCAGTGCCTCAAAGCTAATTGAAAGCGAAGAGTGATTTAAGCCTTTAATCTCAAAACTGCCGTCGTGTCTGCGCCTAGGATGCGTCGGGGAAGTAGGCACAATCAAGTGCCGTATGTTTCCACTGTCGGTGCAGCTGACCGTCATTGTCAAAGGTGCAGCTACGCCACGATATCCCAGCGCTTCTTGAATGTGCTCGTGGATTTGGACGCTAGGCATGGCTGCCGACACGTCTGCAAAGCATTCGCGAAGTGCCGGATCGGGCACAACCAAGTGCCATGTACGAAGTTGGTCAAAGTTGCCACCTACAGCCCACTCTTCCGACACGCGCTTCTTGACGGCATCGGACAAAAATAGGCCTGGAGGTAGCATGACAAACACTACCACGGCTTTGGCGTGCTCGCTCTTGATGCCGTCCAGTTGAGACACAAAGTCTACATGTTGCAGCGTTCCACCTCCCACGCTAATCAAATGAGCAGGCAAGTGCCTAAATGCCAACCTGGCGGCTCCGTTGTACACGGTAATTTCATTGGAAGCCACTTTAGTCAGTTCAAAAATTTGCTCTCTGTTTTGCACGCTAACAACAACGTGTTCTTCAATAGGCACTGCTCCCGTCATGAGCACGCTTGACGGATGCGGAATGTTGGATACGGTGCATTGAACCCAGTCGTGATCAATGTCAGACACGGTGCTCACTACCATCTTGGCATCCATTTTTTTGAAAAAAGTGAAAAGTTATACTAAAATTCTACCACAATTATGGACGTGGCAATCCTTGTGCGCGCTTTAGAAAATGTGCCGGACAGCATGACTTTGTATGATGCTACGAGACAAGAACAAAATGATTTAAAAGTTGAAATCCTTTTGCGGTTCCGCAAGTTGAAAAATCTTACTGCGGGCGAAATTAGACTACTGGCAAGAACCGAGCCTGAAGTGCTACATTCCATCCTACTGTCAAAAATATCCCCTCTACTTGTTAAATGAGCGACACTACCACTACTCCCACACCTGTTGCGGCGGAGGATGTTAAGCCTGTTGTTGAAGAAGTCAAGCCTGCTCCGGCAGTTGTTGAAGCTAAGCCTGCTCCGGCAGTTGTTGAGGTAAAGCCTGCAGTTGTTGAGGAGGTCAAGCCTGCTGTTGTTGAGGAGGTAAAGCCTGCTGTTGTTGAGGAAGTAAAGCTTGCTCCGGCAGTTGTTGAGGCTAAGCTTGCTCCGGCGGATGATAAAGTTGCAGAAGAGGTCAAAGCTGCTGTAAAGCCGGCTACGAGAAAAGATGTAAAGCCTGAGGAAGATAAGAAGCAGCCTGTTGCTGTAGTTGTGGTGGAAACTGAAGTCGCCAGACTGCTTCAAAAGCTGGTTACGGACACTGAGCCTATTACATGGTCCTCGTTGCCTAAAATGGTGACTAAAGCCATGGAGCTTGTAGAAAACTTGTACGGTTTGAACGGCATTCAAAAGCGTCAGCTGGTTATTGATGCGCTTACGCAGTTGGTGCGCACTGTAGACAAGGAAGCTGGCATTTCCATTGCGGATCCGGTGTTTCAAGCTATGCTGCCTTCGCTAGTAGACCACTTTGTAACCGTGTCCAAAGACGGGCTGTCTATCAATGTTGCCCCGCCAACTCCTGCGGGCTGCTTCCGGTTTTTGTGCTGCAAATAAATCTTTAATTTAATAAAGATGACTTACTATCGCACCATGTCGGGCGGGAGATGCAAGAGAAGATCGTCGCCTAGAAGATGCAGCACTACGTGTTCTTACACGCTGCCTAGTGATCGCAAGACGTGGACCGTAGGCCCTTTGGGCACTTTTTCTACTACGGCCAGTAGATGCCCGCCAGGCAGCGCTATTGCGGGTAATGGGGTAGACGGCAAGAGATGGTGCTGTGCGTTTACCCAGTCGGTGCGCCGCAAGTATGCCGACACGCTGGTTACAAAGGGCATGATGCCTACGGAAGCTGTAGCTGCCGCTGTAGCTGCAGTGCCCAATAGAGCTGTTGCTGCAGCATTCGCACCAAGCGCACCGCCGCTGCCTTCAGGATTGCCCGCTGCGCCGTTTGTTGTACAAAAACCTGTAAGACCACCTTCTGAACGAATTCGTCAGCGAACCAACTCTACGTAAGGCGTTCCTAATGTTCAATAAATCATGTTTTTGTGATTAAAAATGCGAAGTGCGTGCAGCCCAGAGTGTCCGGGCGCGTTTTTGGATAAGCGGGGCGGATTGGCTGATTTTTGTGAAGCTCATTTATTCAGTTTTTGCAAGTGGCTGCTGCAATCCATGCCGGCTCAAGGCGCCGCGCTGTACATTGCGTCGCCTGGCTGTGTCACGCTCTACTCTAAGATTGGTGCATTGTACGGCGTAGTGACTTTTCCTAATGTATTAAGTGAAACAAGTCGCGCCAAGTTTGATTTTTCTAGAAAGCTAGTAGGTCCTTCCACGCTTTACGCTGCAGCCAAGCATGCCGTGTTTTGCTGTGCTCAACCTGGCGCCTCAGTGTCCTACATTACAGAGCAAGCGCTACGCAACGGCGCGTCGCCATGCACGCCGCCTTTAGAGTCTGTGATTGTGCGCTCTGTAGGCGGCAAGAACCGCGAGCTGGATTGGGATGTAGTCCAGCGCTATTTGCCTGCATGTACTTTATCTGTAGTTTTTCAACAAACGCACAATCCTGATCCTACATTGCCTCAAGCGGGTGTCGCCACGCTGTATGAATGGGCAACTCGCAGGCGGCCTGCCACCAGCATGTTATGGACACTAGCTGTGGCATAAGCGCACGCCAATCACCCAGTTGGCTTTAATGCCGCCGCGAATTGAAAAGTCTAGCCGAGTATTATCCGCAGGTGGATCGGCCACTGTAAGGCTATTGACCACCCGAGGGGCCACTGCGCGCTTAACTGCCGTCAAAAAGTCATTTTCTTGCACGTAGTCGTCTTCGCTGCCTGTAATCACAAGCGCCTTTCCATGCACGGCGCGCCGAGTAGCTTCTTCCAAATCCAAAGGTGGCAATGGCGCCATATCCAGTCCACCACCACCACCCCCGGCGTTAAAAGCCCCAGCTCCTGCAGCACCTCCACCTTCTTCCATCACATCGGCGCCAGTAACCCACTGCTCGTTAAGCTCTGCACCATGATACGTACGCCTTGATCGCGGCTCGATTGCCAAACGGTAATCCTCAAATGTCGTTTTAAAATAGTCTTCGTTCCACGTTCGCGTAGGGTACTTGTTGGTCTGAATAAACTGGTTGTGCAAATTCTTAAATACCTTGAGCGGCATGTACAGCTCGGGCTCAAACTGCAGCAATCCCGAATCGTTCAAGAAAGCTGCAAGCGGACTGTTGTTGGCAAACATCTTGCGCCTGCAATCCAAAAAGTATTCAGGCACAACTTTCCAAATCTCAGGGTCTTCGTACTTGGTCGCAGCTTCGGTGTACGCCATGGAGCACTTGACAATAATCGACATGACTTCAGCTTTTAAATTGTCAAACAGCCGAGTCGACACGTCGTGTACTTTGCGCTCAAACAAAAAGAAGAAAAAGCGCCGCTTAAGCGCCTCGCTGTTATCGCCCCATGCCGGAACCACATTGCCTGCCAACATCAACGGTCCTGGCATCTTGTAGTTGTCTACTGCCGCCTTGTGCTTGACAGGCACTGAAATGTTTTCATTGGACGCAATAGACTGAAAGTCGCCCATATCCATTCCAAAATCCTCCTTAACTTCTAAGCAAAGCAGTGCAAACTTGTACATGACGGGATACAGCCCAAACTTGCCTTCCATATTATTGGCCAAAATGCCCGTGTAGCGCCCAAAGATGTGGTCAATGACTTTAAGAATGGTCGATTTGCCAGTCTGAGCCCGACCCTTGATAAACGGCACCACTTGCCATCCATCGCGCGTACCCGCCTCAAACAGCATGCGCCCAATCATAATGTACATCCAGTCAATAGCTTCAGGCGGCAGCTGCTGATACGTGAGAATAGAGTGCAAGTAGGGTGTAGGCATGTCGCGCCAATCAGGCCGCACGACCTCTTCGTAATCAAACGCCAAATCAAAGTAATTCACAGCCACACGAGAAGGCTCTAAAGAAGCACCGTCTTCTTCAGGCGCGGCATGGGGATACCAGCGCAGCGTGCTTGTATCAAACACGCCAGTTCGGCAAGAAAAGAGGTGACGATCCACGTTAAGAAAGATAAACTCGAGGTCGCGCGTCGAGTTGGCCAAATAATCAGCGGCGCGCCCAATGTTGGCTTGACCAGACGTCATGTTGCGCCACGCCTCAAAATCCTCTTCTTTGGGCACGCTGTCATACACAAACTTTTCAACGGTCATGGGTTCCTTGTTCACCAGCACTTCTTCCCATGCCCTGCTAGGGTAGCCGTCGCGCGTAATAATTTGGCGGTACACTTTGCCGTCTCGCTTACGGTAACCCGCAAACTGCGCCTTGTCCAGTAAGTACAGCAACAGCTTTTGCCATGGCGACAACTCGGTGCTCTCCTCCACAAGATGCGACGCAAACTTGTTCATGACGGCATCTGCAGCAGCTCTGTCCATGTTGGATGCGCTGCGAGCATTCTCGACGCCGTGCACAATGTGCCTCGCCGATTTAAGCACTTGCATCATGCGCACATAACGCTGGCCCACCATACACTCGCCGTCTTTCTGAATAAAGCCGGTCGCTTGGTATGCCTTGTACAGCAACACGATGCGCTGAAACTCGCGGTCAAACACTTTGGCAAGCTCTTGGTGGTTGCTCTCGCCTCGCCGTTGGAGACCCAAAAGAGCATATGCAGTGTCTACAGGATCCTCGTCGTCGCTAAATGCGCACAGCCACTTGTTGCATAACTCATTGCCCGCCTGATCAAGATCATCGGCATCAACTTGCTCCAAGTTGAGCAATCGACTCTCAATGCGATCTAGAGTAGGCGTGCCAAACGCTTCTTCAGCAGATCGCTTTCTCCCACCACCAGCTGCCGCCGCCACCGCTTCGTCATCACTTTGGGAAAGCATGTCGCATGCGGCGGCAGCCATGCTGTTTGATTCTAAAGTATAATAAAGTTTTAGGAGTAGGTCCGCGTGCAAGCTTTTTTTAAAAAAAAATGGAGGCTGCGATTACGGCATGCAGCGCTGTGCTGCAAAAAGCTCGTGCAAGCAGCAGTAAAAATTTAGAGTTGGAAGTAAGATTGCAAAATGTTTCTGAACCTTTTTTTAATCGGGTAGCGGCATACATGGATTCTCAGGCTGGAAGTTGGGTGTGCACGGACGACTTTTTCAGCGATTGTGGAGTGCGCACAAGTCGGCATTGCACTACTGGTGAAACGTCGCATATTCGCAAGACTCGATTGGGCCATCAAGATCTTAATGTGCAAGGCACAGGCGAAGTGTGCTCTCTTCGCATGTCATTAGCATCAGAAGAGGTTGTAGAAGAAGTGCCTTTTGCGGTGACGCTAATGATGGTTCGACGCAAATTACGACGCAGTTTAATTTTAAAAAATTGGCGAGTGGACATTACACGCGTGTGGAGCGCGCCTACACTGGCTGAAGTGCAGCGCAAGCACGTGCTGGAAAAGCCCACGTCGTACGAAATTGAAGTAGAAAGCTTAAACTTGGCCGAGCTGCTGCGCACCAAGACGGATGCGCACATTGCGCACGACGCGCTGCTTAAAGCCACTGCGTTGTTTAAAACCAGCACGCCGATTGTAATTACATTGTAGCAAACTTGTATAATGCTGTACACAAAAAAGCCATTAGCATTTCACGTTCCCATCTCATGTCGCACGACGGAATGAGCATCATGCCCATCCAATAAAATGCCATTACGTGTTCCTTGAATACCATCATGATGTACATGAACGAAGAAGAAGCCGCGTAAAACTCGATTTCTTCAAAATCGTCTTTAAAGCAGAATCGGCTAAATGTCAAGAATAGCGTGAATATAAGTGCTTTTGCAAATATCGGAAACATGGCGAGTTGCATAATGTAGTACACCAACGTTCCTGCCCCAATCCCGATCATGCCCACCATAAACCCCATTTTTTATGATTTTTTATACTGATGCAAGCCCCATAAAAATGTGGACGCTACTGGACAGCGAGACGGGTGTCATGCATCCAATAGCCTCCGAGATCAATGTAGTGCATCCCGTTTCAGGCAAAGCGCTAAACTTTACGTTAATGTACACTCGTAAAGGAGTGGACATGTACCACGGCTTAAACAGCGCGCCTTTTCCGCTCCAACTTCCCGATCCGCACCGATGGGTAATGCTCAGAGGGCCCATTGTATTGCTAAAGGGCGATGTGGAGACATGGCGCGCTCATGCTCTAAAATCCAAGCCGTTGCATTTTCCGATTCCTGCGGTTGTTGACGAAGAAGAAGTTGGCGCTATGGCCAAAGCTGCAGCAAAAGCAGCTCAAAAGCGGCACGCGCACGCTTTAAAAAGCATGTTGCGCAAGCGCAGTGCTGCAGTCATGCCTTCTTCGCCTGTAACTACTGCTGCTGCCGCGGTTGCTGATGAGAGCGAGGCGGAGGAAAGTTGTTTGGACGTGGAAGAAGACATTGAAGATATGGAAGACGAGGAAGAGGTTGAGCCTCAGGAAGAAGATGAAGAAGTGGAATTGTCTGAAGAAGAAGTTTATTAATCAGAAGAAGCTTTACGTTTTTTAGACGGTTTAGCGGGAGGGTTTAGATAAGCATAAGCTTGCATAAACGTGTCTGCCAAATCATCCTTCTTCTTAATGGTAGCAAAGTTGTTGGGCGGAAGGGTAAATTGGGGCAACAAGTGCTGCACGGCCTTGACGGATACTTGCTTGTTGGCTTTATAAAACGCATAATTGCGTTGTCTTGCCGTTGCGTCTTTAGATACTTCAGAGGGTTTAGCAAGCTGCTCGGGCGGCAGCACACTGACTGCAGCAGTAACTTTGGCGGTAGGACTCATAAAGATTACGGGTACGCTTACGCCCAAATAGGCTGAAGCTGTAAGGCAAAAAGCGTGAATGACGTGCGACATGGATACCATGGTAGCATTTCCAAACTTGCCGCCTCTTTGCGTTTCAATAAGCACGGCCTGTGGGGCCCACGTTTCAAACAGCCTTAGATTTTTTAATGCCGCAACTGCCCGCTCGGACAAGTCGTGCATGGTCAGCTTTTTGTCTTCTCCGTGCAGATCAAGA